>FTCV01001461.1_pt1 | contig 94167 bp, 72 predicted proteins | sample 1639691 | NCBI WGS metagenome assembly FTCV01 (sample SAMEA3914864, study PRJEB12502) | metagenome | biome: forest; material: soil | place: USA | collected 2012-03-12 | depth 0.3 m
AATGACCAGGTGGGAGAGAGCCGGCCTCATATACATACACACACTACCGCCCGACCCCATGGGCCCTGGTTCATCCAGGTATAGTTCTTTGACATTTTAAACCGGGACACGACCTTCGGGTCGAAAGGCGTCCCATTGCCCTCGAGTCTGCTGAACTGCGCGCGTCACGAAAGCGTCGCCCGCCGCGGGAGATCGTCTGGCGGTTGATTTCCGGTGAGCGATGAAACGCGTCGGGAGCCTTTCATTCGCCAGACCCTGGCGACGTGCGCTTAGGCGGCGGTCACCTCATCCGCCACGCGGAGCCCCAGCTCGCGTGGATCGCCGATGAATGGCCGCAATTGCGTCAAGGCGCCGATGTGCTTTGCGCGATCGCTGCCAGCCCGGAGAGTGGCCGCGACGTCTCTTCCACGTGCGGTTCGTAGCCGCCGAGCGCGACCAGCATGGTTCGGTTGCAAAATCCTGCCAGGCGGTTCACAACCATTCCGCCGAGCGGCCGATCGACTAGGCGGCCGATCGCAGATCCACTAGGCGATCGATCGCCGATCCATTAAGCCGCCGCCGGCGTCTCGAGCAAATTGTCGAACACCGCGCGGAGATCGCTCAGGAGAAACGGCTTCTTCAAATAGGCCGACGCCCCGCATTGGGCGATCGACGGATAGCTCGCGTCCACTTGGCCGGACATCAGGACCACCTTCGCGGCCGGGTTCCGGCTGAGGAGATTTTGGCAGACCGTGAAGCCGTTGAAGCGCGGCATCAGGATATCCAGCAGCACCACGTCGGGCGCGTGCTTGGCAAAACTCTGAATCGCTGCGAGTCCTCCTGCCGTCACCACGTCGATCACTTCATGGCCACACACGCTCACGTACTCCTTGAGCAGTTCGCACATCAGGCGATCGTCGTCGGCAATTAGAACGCGCATCATAAGTATTACTATTTGGGGGAAATCGAAAGCTGGACCTCAAGCGGCCGTCTCGATGGCCATACGAACTTGCACAAATGCAATTAATTCCAGCAAATCGTCGATGTGGAAGGGCTTGGTGAGAATCGTCCCCCGCACGGCCTGGATGAATTCGTTCACCTTGGGGTTGCCCCGATGGCCGGTCATGAAGACGAAGCGCGAGCAGAGTTGCGGGCGCATCCGCTCCACCGCGCGGTAAAACATGTCGCCCGGCAGCGTCGGCATCAACATGTCGCAAAGGATCACTTCGAAATCGCTGGCCAGCACCTTGTGCACGCCTTCCACGCCGTTGTTCACGGCGACGATGTCGAAGCCATTCTCGGACAGAAAGTCCTTCATGATTTCCTGAAAGGCCGGGTCGTCTTCGACCAGGAGGATCTTACGCCGGCTTTTCCCGTGGCTGTGGACGCGAAAAGTGTCGGGTACCTTGCTCTGCGGGGTGTCCGGGGTGTTTACAAGAGTAAGCACTGACATAATTGAGGTGGTTTACTGCAATTTCTAGAAAGCACACTCTATGCCCAAAATTCGATACGTCCACACCCGAGTCGCCATCCGTTTATATGTATTTTATCGGAGGTGAAACCCATGATAAAATATTACACGACTGGTTGAATTTGACCACTCGAAAGGCATTTTCCGGACTTTGCATCGCTCCCCGCCCAGTCCCGTGCTATGGAAGGGAGACAGATTGCTGAATGATACCGTCGCCGCTGACTCACCTGAAGGACACCCAGAGCGAACCCGATTTCCGAAAAATCGCCATCGATCGGGTCGGAGTGAAAAATCTCCGTTACCCGCTGCAGATCCGGGACAAGGCCAAAGAGCTTCAGCACACGGTGGCCAACGTCAGCCTCACTGTGGATCTGCCGCACCAGCACAAGGGCACCCACATGAGTCGCTTCGTCGAGGTGCTCAATGAATTCGGCTCCGTCCTCCATGTCGACAACATCGGGCAAATCCTCGCCGACTTGCGCCGCCGTCTCCACTCGGACTGCGCCCACGTCGACTTCGAGTTTCCCTTTTTCCTGGCGAAAAAAGCTCCCGTCACCGGCGCGGTCGGCATGATGGATTACACGGTGCGCTTCAGCGCCACCGCGGCGGGCGATGCCTCGGACTTCATCGTCACCGTCATCGTGCCGGTTACGACCCTCTGCCCGTGCTCCAAGGCGATCAGCATCCATGGCGCGCACAATCAACGCGGCCACGTCACCTATTCGGTGCGCTTTCGGAAGCCCATCTGGATCGAAGACCTCATCCAGCTCGTCGAAAGCAGCGCCTCGAGCGAACTGTACAGCCTCCTGAAGCGCCCGGATGAAAAGGCCGTGACCGAGCGGGCCTATGAGAATCCGGTCTTCGTCGAGGATCTGGTGCGAAATGTCGCCGTGCGCACCCGCCGTGAAGCCGACATCACGTGGTTTCGGGTAGAAGCGGAGAATTTCGAGTCGATCCACAATCACAACGCCTACGCCAGCGTGGAAGGGCAGAATCCCTGAGAGCTATCTCTCCGGTGATGTTTTTCCTTCGCGCCGGGTATTTCCATACCCGAGGGGCCCGAAAATTGCGGTCTCGATATTGAACGCTCCGCAGGGATTCACCGTCTTCCCCGCGTCCGCTCCCAGTTCGTCCCAGCCCCATGCCGCGCGCTCTCTACCCGTTTGCGATTTATCCGCTGATCGCCATTTTCTGGCTGGCCATGTGGCTGATGCTTTTGCGCTCCGAATTGTCGCCGGAGAGCGGCCTGCGCTCCGTGCCCATCGAGCACGTCGAGAAAGTCATCTTCGAGCATGAGCAGACCTCGGATCTCCTCATCCACGGCGACGGCGTCACCTCCGGCCGGCTCCGGCTGATCCCGAAGGTGCGGCAAAGCGACGGCCACCGTGTGCTCGAGTTCAACGGAGCCATCCAAATGCAGCCCAATGGCCCCACCCGCCAACGCTACGGTTGGGACGGCGTCATCGAGTTCGATCAGACGATGACTCTCACTCTGCTGAAATTTGGCTTCACCACGCTGCAAAGCGGCTCGAACAAGACGCCCAGCCCCCGGCTCGAAGTCGTCGCCATACCGGCCGAACATCGCGGATCTTATACCTGGCTGCTCGCCGGCCAGGTCCAGGACCACGCAGAATTCACCCTCGATGAAGAGGGCATGAAGCAACTCATGTCCCATCTCGGGCTGGATGAGACCCTCCTGCAAGGCGCGCCCATGCTGCACCCCGTGGCTCCGCAGATCGAAGCCCGGGAATCGACCATGAAACTGGCCGGCGAAACCGTGGAAACCCTGCATGTCGGCTTCATCGAAAATGGCCAGACCATGCTGGAGGCGCACGTCAGTCAGGTCGGCGAAATTCTCGCGCTCAAGACCTTCCTGGGTTGGACCTTTGACAAGGAATAAGCGCCGCAAAGGCGGCTCGCCCTTGCAAAGCGCAACGAAATCAGAATGCTGAATCCCTCCGGATGGTATCCACCCAATCTCTCACGAAAAAATTTGGCGCGCTGACCGCGGTCGACGGCCTCGATCTGAACATCGCCCAGGGCGAATTCTTCGCCTTCCTCGGCCCCAACGCCGCCGGCAAGACGACGACGATCAAGATGCTTTCCGGCCTCCTGCGGCCGACGAGCGGGACGGTCCGGATCGGCGGTTACGATATTCAGACCGATCCGGAGAAGGCCAAGGCGCAGCTCGCCTACGTGCCCGATTTCCCCTTCCTCTATGAGAAGCTCACGGCGCGGGAATTCATGCAATTTGTCGGCGACATCTATCAGTTGGACCGAAAGGTCATTGCCTCGCGCACCGAACAGCTTTTCGAAACGTTCCATCTCACGGACTACATGCACGAGTTGGCGGAGAATCTCAGCCACGGCACGCGCCAGCGCCTGGTCATCTCCTCCGCCCTGTTGCACGAGCCCAAGGTGCTCGTCATCGACGAGCCCATGGTCGGCTTGGATCCCATGCATGCCCGCATCGTGAAGCAGGAATTTCGCGCCCGGGCGCGCGCCGGGATGACGATCTTTCTTTCCACCCACCAGCTCAGCGTGGCCGAGGAAGTGGCGGACCGCATCGGCATCATCCACCGCGGCCGGCTCATCGCTCTGGGCACGGTTGATGACCTGCGCAATCGCAGCTCGGAATCGGGCGCCCTGGAGAAAATCTTCCTCTCGCTCATCGACGCCGAGGAATCCGTGCGCGAGCGGGCGCTCAAGGAAGCCAAAGCCCGCCCATGAGCGTGGAATCCAGTGTTTCCGCGCCGGCCGGCCATTTCGAGCTGGTCGCGACTGACAGCCAGTCCAAGGCCCGGCGCGGTCGCTTGACGACCGGCCACGGTGTCATCCAGACGCCCATCTTCATGCCGGTCGGCACGCAGGGCACGGTCAAAGCCGTCTCGCCGCAGGAACTCCGCGAACTCCCGGCGCAGATCATCCTGGGCAATACCTACCATCTCTTCGTCCGACCCGGGATGGACGTGATGCGCCACTTTGGCGGCCTGCACGCCTTCATGCGCTGGGACGGTCCCATTCTCACCGACTCGGGCGGTTTCCAGGTCTTCTCACTCGCCCGCCTGCGCAAGATCACGGAAGAGGGCGTGCATTTTCAGAATCACCTCGACGGCACGCCGATGTTCCTCGGTCCGCGGGAAGCCATGGAAATCCAGGCGGCGCTCGGTTCGGACATCGCCATGGTCTTTGACGAATGCCCTCCCTACCCCTGCGAATACGACTACGCGGCGCAGAGCCTGGAGCGGACGCTGCGCTGGGCCGCGCAATGCCGTGAAGTTCCCACTCCCGGGCTGAAATTCGGCATCGTGCAGGGCGGCTGCTACGCGGAACTCCGCCGGCAAAGCGCCGAGGCGCTCGTGCAAATCGGCTTCGACGGCTACGCCGTGGGCGGGGTGAGCGTGGGCGAGCCGGAAAAGGAAATGATGGCCGCGATCGAAGCCAGCGAACCCTGGCTGCCCGCCAATCGGCCCCGCTACGCTATGGGCCTCGGCACCCCGCCGCAAATGGTCGAAATGGTGGCGCGCGGCATCGATATGTTCGACTGCGTGCTGCCGACGCGCATCGCCCGCAATGGCACGGCCTTCACGGCCAAGGGCACGATCAATCTCAAAAACGCGCCTTATACCTTCGACAAAAGCCCCATCGAGGAAGGCTGCGTCTGCCCATGCTGCCGCGAATTCAGCCGCGGCTACCTGCGCCATCTCATCAAAGCGGAGGAAATCCTCGGCCTGCGCCTGGTCACGCTCCATAACTTGCACTTCTACCTCCACCTCATGCAGCAGGTGCGGGATGCGATCGAAGCGGGAACGTTTCCGACTTTCCGCCGGGACTTTGTGGCCAATTACGCCGTGCGGGAAGAGCCCAAGGAGTGACGGTGGTCACGAGGATCCGGCGAGATCACGCCAGGGTCTTGCCGTCCACCCAGTTGCCTTCCATCAACAAGGTCTTGGGACTCTTGGGAATGCCGTACTCGTTGCTCATGAGCTGCGAGACGAGCAGATCGACGGCGGCCGCGCCGACCGCCGGCAAGTCCTGATCGACGCCCGCCCAGTCGGGCGTAGTTTCCGCATGCCAATCGGGTGTGACCAGACTGACGTCGTCCGGCGCGCGCACGCCCGCCTCGACGAGCCATTCCAGGGCATCCTGAAAAGGCGTGATGATTACGTCCGGCCGACGCCGCTTGTACCACGCCACAAAACGCCGCGGGTCGATTTCTCCGTCGAAATAGGGTTCCACGCGATCCTTTGTCGAGGCCGCGCTCTGGTAGAGCACGGTAAAGGCCCGCATGATGTCATGGCTCCGCGCGCTCATCTCCGGGGTGATCGCCAACGCCACCCGTTGCCGGCCAAGATGATGCAGCTTTCGGTAGATGAGGCGCATCGTATGCACGAAATGATTGCTCGCGCGCGACAGGTTCGGCCTGGCGAGTGAAAAGCCCTGCGTCACCGCCGCGAAGCGGGGCCAATCGAAAGAGAAATGTCCCGGCCCTCGCGGCGCCGGACTCACGATCACCCCATGAATGCCGCGGCCGAGCAGGATCTTCGAGAGCCGCTTTGAAGTCATCCCGGGCTCTCGCAACCAGAAGTGTTCCAAACCATACCCCAGCATTTCCGCGCGACGCTGCGCGCCATTGAAGAATTTCGTGAATGTGGGAGTTCTGCTCCAGAATTCGCGATCCTGATACAAATTGATATAGGCGAGATTCGCCACATACTTCCCCTGCCGCCCGGCGCGAAGCTGGGCCATGAGCGCGGAGACCAGGGGATTGGGCCGGTACCCGAGCTCTTCCGCGATGCAGAGAATTCGCCTCCGGGTCTCGCTGCCCACGCCCGCCTGATTCTTGATCGCGCGAGACACCGTCATCATGCTGACTCCCGCGCGCTCCGCGATGGATTCGATGGTCGGGGGAGGTGGCTTCGGCACGGCGGGTCGGCGCCAGACTAGTCAGCCGGCCATGCGTAGACAACTCCCGGAGCGATGAAATGTGGGAGGCTGCGCTCCGGCAGTTACGGCTTTGAGCGCAGCGTGAGCAGTTCCAGCGAAGACAATTCGGGAATCCAAAGTTCCCCGTCTTTCATCTCAAATTGCTCAATCGAGGCCGCCGCGGAGCCTCCAGCCAGCCGGCGGCCCTCAAAGTGAATCGTGCCCGCGACGGCCAGTTCCGGCATGGAGATGTGCACGCCAAAGGCGCGACCGGCTACGCCACCCTGCTTCCGATACCAGGCGGGCGCATCTGGATCGACGAAGTAGTCGGCCGTGAAGTTGCAAAGCGCAATTCCCCACGTGCCGTCCGGATTGCGCGCCGCGGCTGTATTCAGTCTTGGCTTGCGCCCATAGGTGTAAGTCATTTCGTGATCAACACTGCTCACCGCGTGGCGAAACACCGCGCCCGTCTCGAACGCATCGGTGAGCGCGTGGAAATAGTCATACTTTCGCAGGACCGTCAGCCGGAAGGGCTCGAACGAATATTTCAAAATCCGGGCGGTATTGCCTCGCGGGTCAGCCTCCTCGGCTCCGATGAAAAACTGCCAATGGGTCGCGCCATGATTCATGTCGTTGAGGAAACGGGCCGAGGCGCTCGCCGCCTGGACGGTATTGCCCACATCCTCGTCGGAATCAGTCATCCCGCCAGCTTCCGTGATCCAGTATTCCTTGCCCGCCGTCAGCGCCGCCATTTCCGGCGTGGCCGCATTGTTATACGAGTGAGTGGCAAATCCGGTTAGGGCGGCGCGCGCGGCGGGGTCGGCATTGATCGCCTTGACGATGCGATAGGCATCCTCCCCACAATTTGCCGATTCCGGAGCAACAATCCCGACTTCGCCCAGTCCTGCAGCATCGAGCGCAGCGCGATACGCCTTGATCATAACCGGCCACTGCTCGTCCTTGAGCCGGATTGGTCGATCGTTGGGCTCGTTCAAGAGTCCCGAGCGATTGATCAGGATGCCCGTGGCGGCCTTGAAATCGGCGATGAAGTTTGCCAGGAGCGTCGCATAGGGTGCGATCTGTTCATCGGCTATATATCCATGGCCATCACCCATGTAGGCGGGCAGCCGATCGGGGGCGAGCACGAGGAGCTTCGCACCCGCCGCAGTGGCCGCGAAAAGCTTGCCGCTCGTGAAGTAACCATCCACATATTTGCGGATCTCACGCTTTCCCGGCGCCGGCGCATATTCCTCCGGAATCATCCAAAGTCTCGCATTCGTAAAATGCGCGTCGCGCCAGAGCATCCCAGCCATCGCTGCGGTTTGTTCCTCGGGAACCCGCTTGCGATAGAGCTTCGCCGGCATCCAGGGAAAGATGCTCGCCCCCATCCCGCCAAAAGTCTGTCTCGGTGTGCTCTCCACGCGGATCGAGATCGTGTCCACAGCATCTCCGCCCGGCCCCTCCGCTCCGTGGCTGACTGCTCCGAGAATCGTGAGCAGCCCGATGAGTTTTACGATGCGGACGAGAAGACTATGTATGCCGGGCGAAGACGGGAATTGGTTCAAAGTGGTGTTAGTTTGATATAATCTACCGTGAGAGTGTAGCCGGTGCTGCTGGCATTCTTGCCGGTGACGGAGAAGCGGGCCCACTTGTCGCCCGTGCTGATCGGACTCCACGTTCCGAGATCCAGCTCAGCGTAAGTCTCCGTTGCCGCATATTCGTCCCGGGCAGATCCCACATTCCCAAAGACGCCCACGGTTGCGGAGGCGATAGCAAGTTGAACAATTCCGCGGGTATTGAAATTCTTGACACCCACGCGCACGTTGTAATTCCCAGCATTGATGTTCGGAAGCAGGAACGTAATATAATCGCCCACGGCGTTGGCATCCAGAATCATGGCCGAACCTCCGCTGAAGGAAGGACTCGTGATGGTCCGGTTCGTATCTCCGGAACTTGCGACCACGCCCAGCGCTTCCGCTTCGTAAACGGCGGAGGCATAGAGATGCACTTCGTCGACATGGAAGAGCGACCCGACGCCACTGGCCTTGGCCGCGTGGATTTCGGCATAGCTGAGCGCGGCCGGAGTCGTGAAACCGAGGGTTTTCTGCGTGTACGCCGTGCTGGAGAAAGTCAGGGTCTGGCTTCCGAGCGACGCGCCATTGCCGTCGTAAAAATCAACGCTCACCGCGCCGGTTTCCGCGGCATTGTCCACCGAACCCGTCGCCTCCAGCAAATACGAGCGCCCCGGCAGCAGGACCACCGCCTCCTGCCTGCCCCCCGCGCCCGGCCCCACTTCCAAACACCAGTTTCCCGCAGCCGCTTTGCTCTGGATCGCATTGGCCGCTCCGAGGTTTTCCCAGAAGTTATTTCCCTGTTCGAAACCACCATTCGTCAGCAGATCGAATTCCGGAAAGTTCGTCCCGATCGACTGCCCTGCGGCCGCCACCTTCTTTTTCCAAATCGGGAACTCGCCGATCTCGACATCCTGCAGCACCGCCACGGGCCAGGCGACATTGCCGGTGCAATTCACGCCGTTGGGAAACCACATGTCATTGCGCACCACGTTCCCGGAATTGTCCTTGTGCTTCCATCCGATCTGGGAGTTCTGCATGGTGTTGTTGAAGAAGACGTTCGCGGGCAGCGAATTGATGTTCCAGACGTACGCCCCAATGTTCTGGCTCACGATCCACTGGCCGTCGTAGAGCGTCCCGCTGGCGGCAGCCCGATTGTTGTAGAAGTAGTTATCGTGCCCAGCCGCGATCGCCACGCCGTAATTCGCCGTGCTCACCACCTGATTGTTATAGGCGCGATAGAATTGTGTGGTCGTGCTTGGCGTGCCGGCGCCATCTGCAATGATTCCCCCGCCGCTGTAGCTCTCGTGCACGGGATCCGCGGGGTAGGCCCCGTGGATGAAATTATCGTGGACGAGGATCGGCGACGCGGACGTTCCGGAGCTCTGATACATGTTGATCACGTCGTCCACCCGGCTGTTGTACGGCTCGTTCACGACTTCGTTCCACGCTACTTCGATCCCTGGGACGGCATGCACATTATCAATGAGCACAAAATGCCCCACGACATGACCTGTGGATTGGTAGCCGCCCACCCCGTCGCTCAATCGGCAATCAATGTTTCGCACCCGGTTATTGTTGATGATGATTCGATTGTCGCCGGCGCCCGATCCCGAATATTCGTTTACGCCAATCCCGGCCGTCCCCACAAGGTAGCAGTTCTGGACGACAAGCTTCGTCACCAGCGCCGCCGAGATGAAAGGCTGCTTGGCCTTGCCGGCGACATTTGGATTCGTCCCTAGCGCATAGGTGTTGAGCACCGTGAGATTGTGGTTCTCAATGTCATTCGCGTCGATGAGCATGCCCGGCCCGACAATGCGCGAGTTTTGAATGGTCACCGCGCCGCTGGTGCGGATCTTCACCGCGGGAATCGACGGGTCCGTGCTTTGCCAATTGCCGCTATAAACGCCGGGCCCCGTAATGGTGATGGGGCCCGTATAGGTTTGCGCGCTGGAAGCGCTGCCGAGGAAATGCCAGATGGCGCATCCGGCCAGTAGGGGGAGAGCGAAGGATTTGTTCATGAGGGAAGGCGCCCGAAGCTAACGGGGCTGCCCGATGCAACAAGCGCCGGCTAACGTTAGCCCTAACGTTCCCTCGCCGACTTCTTCAAACGCAGATCAATCAACCTCCGCCAGCCGCGGCCCTCACTTCGCCGACGCGCCCTTCGAGCGCGGCGCGGTGGATTGCGGCCCCGCCTTTAGTTGGGCCAGTTGCGCCGTCTCCTCCTTGGCCACGCTGAGCAGCGATTGGTAGGCGGCCGCTTCATCGTTGAAGGCTCCGATCTGGTCCGTGGCATCCTCGGGCAACGCCGCGCGGCGCGCCTGGAGAGATGCGTACCACTGTTTCATGTGGGCATTGAGCCCTTGCAGCTTGGTTTCTTTCACTTCGATGCGCGCTTCGGTGTCCTTCTTATTAACCATCGCAAAGTAGTCCGTCGGGTCTCCGGTCATCTCCGTCTCCTGGCCGTCGCCTTCGCTCTCCGCCTGCATCAAGTGGCGCTTTTCAGAGAGGGTTTGCAGACCGATGGGCGCCAGCATGGCCATGCCGACGAGCGAAAGGATGGCGCCATTCCGGCCCAGATCCCAGTAGCGGGCCAGAAACATGATCTCCGCCAGGGGCAGAAACCGGATCGCCCACACCCATCCCGTGCTGATCTGCCGGGCCTGACAAATGATCATGCGGCGCCCAATGAGGACGAAGATGGCGCCCAACAAGCCGAGAATGGAAAATAACATACTCTAGATATAACTAACGGGACGCGACGCGGCCTCCGCTTCCTCGGCGACGGCGGCGGCGGACATGCCCTCGCCGAGTTGCCAGTAAAACATGTACGCGATCATGACAAAGGCCACGAGGCTCGACGCCATGACCGCCATCGCCAGGGCAAATCCCAGTGTCGAAGACGCGCAGACAAAGATCGCGCCACCGAGCGCGGACATCCCCACGATGAGCGTGCCTGCGATGGAAAGCTGATCCGTCGCCCCATGCCGCAACGTGCGCAACTGGCGGAAGAAATAGAGCGAAAGCAGGACGAAGCTGACCATGCTGACCATGGAGGCGCCGACAATGCCACGCACACTCATGAACGCGTCGTAGCAGCCATGGGTGATCATCACGGCGACCAGCGTGCACGGGAACTGCCAGGCCTTTTTCAACGGATCCATCACGGCTTCGCAGAGCGAAAGCCCGATTACCCCGGTCGCCGCAAGATGGAAGAAATTCGCCGTAAGGAAGCGGCCGAAAGCCAGCGCCGGCCCGGCCCGGTGGAAGTACAGAAGATTCTCCGCCACCGCGAAGCCCAGGCCGACAAAGCCGGCAATCATGAGCATTTCCAGGCGGGATTTCCGGACGAGCAGATAGGGGATGAAGGGGACGAAGAAGAGCAGCTTCAGCAACTCCTCGCGCACGCCGACTCCGGCGATGAAGAAGTAGAGGTCATTCATGAATTCCCCGGTTTGCCGCATTCCAAAGACTTCCTCCTCGTAGAGCACAAAGAAAAGCGTGGGCAGGGTGCTGAACATCCCCATGACCACCGCAAACCAGGGCGCGATCATGCGGAAAGAAAAGAACCCCGGCGGCTGGATGGCCTGAAGCCCGATGATCATCCAGACCAGCCCCGCCACCACGGCCAGGGCCAACGGCATGGGCGAGAAGAGTTCCGCCTGGGTGCGGAGCAGCGGCGAGATGAGCTTTACCCAGTGGCGCTCCTGGGCTTCCACCTCCACCGCGACATCGGCCGGGACGAGCGCGCGGTATTTGGGTTCGGACCCCAGCGTTTCGAGAGCTTTCCAGTCGCGATGGATGAGCATGAGCTCCACGACTTTCTTGCGCGCAGTTTCGGAATCGAAAAGATTGGCTTCCCGCTCGTAGTAGCGGCGCGCCTTGGCGGAATCGCCTTGGCCTCGGTGCAAATCGCCCACGAGCTCATTCGCCATTTTCAAGGGACGGATGTAGTGAGCGTAGTAGAGCAGATCGGCATTCGGCTCGCCCATTCCCTTGGTGACGCTGTCCCAGTAGGCGGCCGCGACATACTTGGCCTCGTTGGGGAGCTTGGAAGTTTGAATCGCGTCCGCCACCTCCAGGGCGCTGGATTCGACTCGAGACCGATATCGCTCCATCTGCAAATGCTCGAGCACGGCATTCAGCTCTGGTTTCTCCTTCTTCAGCTCGGTTTCCAAGGTGTCCCGGCGATTCCGATGCAGCATTTTTTCGGTCGGCGTCCGGTCCTGCAAGCACCAGCCCAGGCCCGCCGAAATCACGAGCAGCGCGGCTGCGATGCCGGCCAGGATGGGCAGGCTGCGGCTCCAATAATAGATCCGGACGTTCCAGCTTTCGATGTGCTGGTCACGGGCATAATTCGACATGGAGTGATTCGCCGACATTGGGTGTGCGGGGTATGGAATCTGTCTAGCAGACCGTTTGCCATGCTAGGTTAAATTTATGGCTTTGCGGGTCCGCGGAGGCGCCGTAGGCTATTGGCCGCCTAAAACACTCGACCTTTTTTGATTCCATGAGCACTGCAACCATCGACGCACCCGTCCAACTCAACCAACTCGACCAGCTCAAGAAATTCACCAAGGTCGTCGCTGACACCGGCGACTTCGAGACCATGCGGGAGTTCAAGCCGCAGGATGCGACGACCAATCCCAGCCTCATCCTCCAGGCGGCGCAGAAGGCCGACTACGGCCACCTCGTCGACAAGGCCGTCGCCGACCGCAAGGGCAGCGGCCTCACCGGCGCAGCGCAGGTCGAGGACGTCATCGACCACGTTCTCGTGGCCTTCGGCATGGAGATCCTGAAGATCGTCCCCGGCCGCGTCTCCACGGAGACGGATGCCCGCCTTTCCTTTGACGTGGACGGCACGCTGGCCAAGGCGCGCCAGCTCATCGGCCTCTACGAGAAAAACGGCATCTCCCGCGACCGCATCCTGATCAAAATCGCCTCCACCTGGGAAGGCATCCGCGCGGCCGAAGTCCTTCAGAAGGAAGGCATTCATTGCAACCTCACCCTGCTTTTCTCGCTCGTGCAGGCGGTCGCCTGCGCCGAGGCGAAGGTCCAGCTCATCTCGCCTTTCGTCGGCCGCATTTACGACTGGTACAAGACGGCCCAGAAGCGCGACTTCACGGGCGCCGAGGACCCGGGCGTCCAGTCCGTGACCAAGATTTTCGCCTACTACAAGCACTTCGGCCACAACACCGAAGTCATGGGCGCGAGCTTCCGCAACACCTCGCAGATCATCGAACTCGCCGGCTGCGACCTGCTCACGATCTCGCCGGATCTCCTCGCCAAACTGGCCGGCTCGCACGACCCGATCGAAAAGAAGCTCGACGCCGAGGCGGCCAAGGCCACCAAGGTGGAGCGCGTCGACGTGTCGGAAAAGAGCTTCCGCTTCCTGCTCAACGACGACGCCATGGCCACCGAAAAGACCGCGGAAGGCATCCGCAAATTCTCGGCCGATATCGTGAAGCTCGAGCAGCTCATCGCGGCGAAGCTGTAAAGCGGCTGTCGGTTCAGAATCAAATCTCGGTCAGCGCGCGCCATCTGGCGCGCGCTCTGGTTTGGCCAATTTTCTTGTGTCGCGTGACCGGGGTATTCGAGTTTCGCGGACGTTTTGCTCGGGAACGACTGGTCGGTCGCACGAGGCGCGCGCGGAAGCTGTGAAGGGCGCTCACATTCATCCCATCCCTCGCATTCGTCCCATTCTTACTATAGCTTTTCCCGCCACACGCTGGGCGTGGGCATTCGCGCTGAAATACATTGGCCGGTGAGCGCCGCCCTCCCCGCTTTTGGGGGCTAGGAAATCTACGGGCACGCGGTAAATCCCCGTAATCTCCATGCTTCGCTCTCGCTTTCTCCCCCTCCTCGCGTTCGCCGCGACCGCATTTCCTTCGGCTCCGCCGGCCCGCGCAGAAGATTTTCCGCCCCAGCCTCCCATCCAGCCACAAAGCGTGGTCGACGAGGCGAAGAGCTTTCAAATGCCCGCCGGCTATCGGCTCGAACCGGTCCTGACCGAGCCGGATATCAAAGAGCCCGTCTCCGCCGTCTTCGATGCAGACGGCCGCATGTATGTCGCCGAGATGCGCTCCTACATGCAGGAAATCGACGGGAAAGACGAAGAGACGCCCGCGAGTTGCGTCTCGCTTCACTGGTCCAGCAGAGGCGACGGCGTGCTCGACCGGCATACCGTCTTCGCCGATCACCTCACGCTGCCGCGCATGATGCTGCCGCTTGGCAAGGGGCAACTCCTCGTCGGCGAGACCGATACGAACGATATCTACCTTTTCACCGACACTCAGGGCACAGGCGTCGCCGACAAAAAGGAACTCTGGTACGCGGGCGGTTCGCGCGGCGGAAATCTCGAGCATCAGCCCAGCGGCCTCGTCTGGGCGCTCGATAACTGGATTTACACGACTTACAACACCTATCGCCTGCGCTGGACTCCGCAGGGGCCGGTCAAATCCGCTTCCGGTGCGAACAATGGCCAGTGGGGCCTCGGTGAGGACAACTTCGGGCATCTCTACTTCGTCAACGCCGGCGGTGAGCAGGGGCCGCAAAGCTTTCAGGTTCCGGTGGTCTACGGCGGATTCAATCCCAAGAAACAGTTCGAACCCGGCTTCGAGCAAGTCTGGCCGCTCGTCGGTCTCGCCGACGTCCAGGGCGGCCCGCCCCGCGCCCGGCCGGATGACAAGACGCTGAATCACGTGACCTCCAGCGCGGGCATCGACGTCTATCGGGGCGACCGACTGCCGGACGAATTGCGCGGCGACCTTTTCTTCGGCGAACCAGTCGGCCGGCTCGTGCGCCGGGCCAAGATCTCCGTGGAAGACGGCCTCACCGTGCTTCGCAATCCCTATCAGGCGCAGCGCTCGGAATTCATTCGCTCCACCGACCCCTGTTTTCGCCCGGTGAACATCGCCAATGCTCCCGACGGCAGTCTCTACATCGTGGACATGTATCGCGGCATCATCCAGGAGGGAAATTGGGTCCGCGAAGGCTCCTACCTGCGGAAAGTCGTCGCGCAATACGCCATGGACAAAGTCGTGGGCCACGGCCGCATCTGGCGGCTCGTCCACACGTCCACCCGGCTCGCGCCGCAACCCCACATGTACGAGGAAGGGCCCGCGCTACTCGTTCGCCATCTGGAAAGCCCGAACGGCTGGTGGCGCGACACCGCGCAAAAGCTGCTCATTTTGAAGCAGAACATGTCCGTCGTCCCGGCGCTCCGCCAAATGGCGGCCGCGGCAAATCCGAATCTTCTGGCCCGGATTCACGCACTGTGGACGCTGGAAGGTCTCGGCGCCGCCGACGCGACCCTGGTGCGCGCTGCCTTGATGGATCCGGCGCCCCAAATTCGCATCGCTGGCCTGCGAATCGGCGAGTCTCTCCTGGAGAAGGACGGCAAGCCCGCGATCACCAATGATCCCACGCTGGCCTTGGAATTGCAGTCCCAGTCCCTGATGGCCGACGCCGACGCCAATGTCGTCATCCAGGCCTTCCTCACCGCTCGGGCGCTCGAATTGCCCGCCTGGAAGACCAATCTCGAAACTCTCGCCGCCAAGTCCACCGCTGCCGGCGTCAAAGAAATCGCCGCAGCGATCCTCGCTCCGCCGGCTACCCAACCGCCCACCGCTTCGTTCAATGCCGAGGAGAAGAAGATATACGCCGCCGGCGCCGACACCTTCAAGACCCTCTGCGCCACCTGCCACGGCCAGGACGGCAAGGGCCTGCCGATGGTTGGCGCAACACCGGGCGCGATGCTCGCCCCGCCCCTCGCCGGTTCGAAGACGGTCACTGGACACCCGGACGGCATGCTCGACGTGCTGTTGAACGGGTTGGTCGGCGAGATCGACGGCAAAAAATACGAGGGCACCATGGTCTCCATGGCGACGAATAACGACGCGTGGGTTGCCTCGGTGGTTTCCTACGTGCGAAATTCCTTCGGCAACCACGCCGGTTTCGTCTCCGAGAAGGACGTCGCAAATCGCCGCACCGCCACGAAGAATCGCACGCTGCCGTGGACGATCGCCGAATTGCGCGAATCACTGCCCAAGCCGCTGACCAATCGCAAGGAATGGAAGGTTTCGGCGAGCCACCGGTCCTCTGAGGCAGGACTGGCCATCGACGGCGACCCCAAGACGCGGTTCGACACCGGCGCGTCGCAGGCCCCGGGCATGTGGTTTCAGATCGAATTGCCCTCGGAATCGGTGGTCGCCGGTCTCTCGCTCGACTCCACCCGCTCGCCGAACGATTACCCGCGGGGCTACGCCGTCACGCTTTCCACGGACGGCCAAACCTGGACCAGCCCGGTCGCCATCGGCAAGGGCGACGGCCCGCGCACCGAGATCAATTTCCCGCCGGCCAAAACCCGATTCATCCGCATCACACAGACCGGCGCGGTCGACGGACTCTTCTGGTCCATCCACGAATTGCAAATCTACAGCGCGGTCTCGGTGGGGAGCAGGCCTTTGCAATAGCCTGAATACCAGCGAGTTGCAGCAATCGAAAACCCTTCGGCTCCCGACGGTCATCAAGGACCTGAAATAAATTGTGAAAAATTTCACAAAGTCCTTGCGCTCCCACAAAAGCCGTCTACAGTGATCCTTGTTCTGGGGGGAACAGCAGCCCGTTGGCAATCATTCGATTCCGACGGGCTGCACTTTTTTATGGTGGGGCAGGAGTTTGGCTCACTCGCAAGAGCAGGGCCGGCGGTATACTCAAAACAAGCCCACGACCAAGCGCGCCAAATGGTAAAGCGCACCGTCCCATTCTTCTGTTCGCCGGCGCGCTCGCACCTACGCAAGCCAGAGACCTCATCCCACCCCCATTCTGCCGGATGGACGGAACCCGTCCCCTCAGCTAGGAGTGAAATATGAACCGTTCCGCCTTGGGCGCCGCCTTTTTCACGCTGCTAGTCTCCCTGTCCGCTTCGCCGGCCCACGCGGATAACCTGCTGCAAAACGCCGGATTCGAGGAGCCGAAGATCGACGGCAAAGTCGACTCCACCGCCGGCGGCAATCCCGCCGGGCTGGAAACCGGCTCGAGCTGGACCCACATGCAGAGCATGGATCGCACAAAAAAGGTGACGATCGGTCTCACTAACGCCATTGCGCACTCGGGCAAACAATCGATCTACGTGCAATTCGACGGGGCCCAGAAAACCAAGCAGGCCGTGCTCATGTCGCAGCTCCTGGCCGTGAAAGCCGGAGAAAACTACCGGGTCTCGATCTGGGGACAAATCGACCGCAAGCGCCCGCTGACGCTCGATCAGGGTCGGCCCTACATGTTGGTCGAAGTCGAGTTCTACCAAGCCGACGAAGCCACCCTCGCCGGCGAAGTGCAAGCCCGCACGCAGATGATCCCGGGCGCGCCGGATCACCTGCTCTTCCTGGCCACGAAATGGTCGGAATACTACGCGACCTTTCAGGCCCCGCTCGACGCTGTATTCATGAAGGTCACCTTCAGTTGGTTCAGCCCAAAGCACGAGGAGGAGGCTGACGGCATCGTCTACTTTGACGACGCCGCGATCGAAGGCGTGCCTGGAACCGCGATCCCGACGGACGATCCGCCGGAGACACCGGAACCGACCGCTCCCACGACGCTCACCGCGCCGGAACAGCCTGTGACTGCTCCCCAAGCGCCAGTAGCCCAACCGGCGACTCCCCAGCCTCCGGCGAATCGGAGTCGCCCGCAAAAATAGCCGGCAAGTCGCGGCGGTTGCTGGAGCAACGTCCAGTGTTCGAAGCAGATTGTCATCCCGCGCCATAGGCGCGCACGGCTGGAGTTTGTCCCATTTCCAGTCTTTGGCTGATATCGAGAATCCAAAAATTGGCCAACCCAGGGCAGCTCCCTGGCTGCCGAACCGGCGATCAGGCGTTTGAAACATCGCCAAACACGGGCGAGCATTGCAAACCCCTGTCTCAAATGGAAAAAGATCCGTGCTCCCTGGCTTCCCCGCTAGATCTCTTTTCCCCTCTCCAGCCGGACGAATGCATGAGACGCATTCGCGCTGCAATCAATGTCGAAACGTTCATGCCGTATGAGCACCAATCGTGGTCACATCCGATCACTGGGATTGTCTATGAAGATGAAAATATGATTCAACTTCGCAGATACTTCGGGAGATATCAGGCGCCTCAGACTTATCTCATGGCCACGTTCGAGCCGCATCGCGATGGAACCCGGATTCACGGAAAGTTCGAAGTTCGGCCGACGAATCGCATCCTTACCTTAGGCGCCCAGATCATGTTAATGGTCGTGATCGGAGTCGCCGGCTTCCAACAGCTGTTTGTAAAAAATCCGGCCATTCCATTTGGGGCGACTGGCATCTTCATTCTTACTATGCTGGCTGCGTACATCTACACCTTCTTCGAGCAGCTAAAGTCCCCGCAAATAACTCCCGAAGAGGAAGCGCAATTTATGATCGCTCATCTTCGAAAAGTTCTCGAAGCCGGGTGATTTTCGGAGCGTACACGAAATCGCTCAAGCGCAACTGATCCGCGCCACTTGCCCTTTGTCCATCTTGCGCTTCAGTTGGGCATGACTGCCCCCCTGTGCCAACGGTTTCGATGGATAGCGCCGATCGCGCTCGCCTTCAGCGCGATCCAAGGGTTTGGAGAGGAACCCGCTCCCACGCCGCCTACGCCAACGGAGCGGGTCAGCGGTGTCGAAACACCTACGGCCGATCTCCTTAGGGAAGCAAAGCAAGGGAACGCGAAAGTTCAGATTAAAGCGGCATCGCATTTTGAAATGCAGCAGACTGGAGACGGAAATAAGAAAGCGGAGGAATTATATAGATTAGCGGCTGAGCAGGGCAATGCAGAAGCGCAGTATCGGCTTGCGTGGTTAATTTCAAAACACGATGAGAAGGAGAGCTTGAAGTGGATGCGGAAATCCGCGAACAGCGGGTATCTCGATGCTCAATACGGACTCGGATGCGTATTGGAACTCAACGGAGGTCGCTCAAAGGATATCAAGGAAGCGGTAGCCTGGTATGAAAAAGCTGCCTCGTGCGGAGAAATCAGCTCCCAGTTAAGGTTAAGCAACCTTTTTGAATCGGGGAAACTCGTCCCGAAAGACCCGGCAAAGGCGCTCGCTTGGTTGAGGGCAGCCGCGATCCAGGGAAATGGCGAAGCTGAATTGAAGCTTGGGATGAAGTACCTCACCGGCGACGGCGTTCCCGAGGACTCGAGACATGCCTATGCCTGGATGTCGGTGGGAATAAAACACGGCAATATAGATGATCCCCTTCTGAAAGACGTTAAGCGCGCATTCGAACGCCTTAATGCGTCTTTGGAACAGTGGGAGAAAAATTCTGCGATCGTGCCGGAATTGGACGATCCCGGCACAATCTCCGAAGACCGGTGGCAATACCATTCTCCTTTTAACTTTTCCCTACCCGAGCACATTCAGGCGCCCGCGGGAAAGCTTTCCCTGGTCGCCGACTTTGCCAACGCCGGCGATAAGGGCGTTCCCCTCTACCTGATCAACCGAACATCGAGGTCGCTCACGTTCCGCGGCGGAGGCTGGCAGAACGACGCTGTACTCCAATATCAGGAGGAAGATGGAACATGGACCCGTGCGCAAGGGAATAACGCTAGCTGGTGCGGCAACAGCTGGAGGACCTTGATGGTGGGTCCCTGCCAGCATATTCCCTTTTTCGGGGAAATGCCGTTAAACGGCAGAAAGGCGCGGGTGCGATTTGCTTACATGAGCGATCCGACAATTGTCTCGAATGAAGGAGACGGTTGGATTTCGCCAACGGATGCCGCTGGAGCCGCTGAGGATTCGCAAGGCGGCGGAGCTCCGAGCTCACTATTTGTAGAATTGGCAAATGCGGCGCATATCTTCCAAACCGGATTACCTTCACCCCAGAAATGCGTGCAGGAACTTCGTCTTCTCGAATGCTACCATGACAACGCATTTTGGCGCTATGTAGCGGAGCAATTGACCGAGCAGTGGGAACACTCGCCGGACAATATCATGCAAGAGGCCACTCGGGCGATGCGCGAGATCCTGGCGCATCCATGGCCCCAAAAGCCTGACGCCGATGCGCTGCGTCAACGTTGTATAGATGCGCTAAAAGCCGGGCCGACTCATTCGAAAAGCGAGTTTGGCATGCCCGAAGATGATCCGGGATTCGTCTGGAGCGTTTTGTCTGAATTGGCGGCAGATGAAAGTTACCGGCTGGATGATCCCTATGGACGTGATCCAAGCGTGGACCTGCGACACTGGAAGCCAGTGATCGATCTGCTAAAAACTGAAGTTTGTCCAAAACCAGGATCGCTCGCATACGCGTACGTCGCGTCCATTTTGACGCACGAGTGCATCGCCGACGAGCTTATGTACGACAAATTCTTCGAAGAACACTTTTTCGACGGCGATCCAGATATGGTGGATGTCTGCGCTCGGACTCTTGCCCGCCGAAACCAGTGGGATCGCCTGACGGAATTGGCCAGCCGTCTGCCACCGGAACATCAACTGACGGTGCTGCGCGTTTTGGCGCTGCCGGGTCAAAGATTTTATCTTACCCCTGAGCGTCGCGACCCGGAGTCGAACGAAGAGAGACTATTCTGGATGCATTGCTTCAATACTCAGCCCATCGAATCGGCTCGCCAGCTTGGAACATTTGTAGATGCCCACGCGCCTGTCGATCGAGCTCTTCATGAGATACTAAGGAAGCGCCTGGAGGCAGAAATTGAGAGGAGCGCTGCCGCCCGGGAAGATTTCGCGATCAGCTCAAACCCGGGCCAAGCGATCGAGGCTCTGGCGGGCTGGAATAATTCGGAGGACAACCCGCTATTCAAGAAGCTCCTGGCCTATCGAGGCTATTCCGATTCCGAATTCACGGACTTAAACGGGAAGTCTCACATCAACCGCAAATACGAAGTTCGCAGCGCCGCAAAAAAGATATTGATGCAGAGAAATCAATCGGTCCCGACCGATATCGTCGTGGAAAAGGAAGTCGCGTTGAAATAACGCGTGGAGAGATTCTTGCAGCCCTTCAGTATTTATCTACGCAGAGGTTGATTTGTGAAACAAACCATCCAGCGTTGCGCCGCTGAACTTTGCCGGCTGAAACAGGCCATTGACGAGACATTCGCTCATCGATCAGAGAACCAAAAGGCGCATGAAGCCTGGGTTCGCGCATGCGCAGAATTTCACGCGCGTTACGACGCGCTCGCGTTTCCAGGCGGGCTGACGGCGGCCTTCGAGAGTCTTGCCGCGGGAGACACAATGTTTGCCGAGACCGCCATTATCTTCGTCGAGATTCGCCCCCATTATTTTCGCGCCCAATACCACGCCACACATCTCATCAAGCTGCTCAAGCGCGTCAAGCTACAGTCGGATCTTCAGGAACGCCTGACCGCCGCCCTGGCCGCGCGTCGTGCATATCAACTAGGGAAACAAAGCGGTCCGCCCGCGCATTCCCAAAGTGGTGAAAGACAGTAGGCGCAGCGCAGCGCGTGTTCATTCGAAGTTTTCGCTCTCACTCCCCACGCTCGAGAAACAGCTTCCCCGCCCGTCGCCGCGCGTGCATGCCGCCCGGTAAATTCACCTTCGCCGGCGGCCCTTGTGTGAGCAGGCTCCGCACGGCCTCGACTTCTTCGTAGCCAACATTTCCCACACCTTGCGCGCGCAGCCATCTCTTCAGCGCGCGCCTTTGCAGCGCCACGGGAAAACCCGCCAAGGCCTTCGCCGACAACTCCGCATCATTCGCGGGAAATATGCGCAATTCTGCGGCCCCCTCCATCCACTCATCCTCCACCGCCAGCAGCTCCGCCGCACGCCAAACCGTCTGCCGCACCGGCCGCCCATATTCCTCCTCGATCAGCGGAATCAACCGATGCCGCAGCCGATTGCGCGTATGGGCCGGGTCGGCATTCGAGGCGTCTTCGCGAAAAGCCAAGCCCTGCGCCGCAACATACGCGTCGATCTCGTTTCGCCATACGCCGAGCAGCGGCCGCAGAATCTCCAGCCTCACGCCCTCGATTTCGCGCAACGTCATCGCTCGCATCCCCCCTAACCCGGCCGTTCCTGACCCGCGAAACAAGTTAAACAAAAACGTCTCCACCTGATCATCCGCATGGTGGGCCAGAAACAATCGGTGACAATTGTACCGTCGCGCGGCGCGCGCGAAAAACGCATACCGCGCCTCCCGCGCCGCCGTCTCCGTCGAGACCCGCAGCTCCTCCGCCAGTGTCGCGACATCTACCTGCTCCGCCACACAAGATAACTCCATTCGCGCCGCCAACTCCGCCACAAACCGCCCCTCCTCCTCACTCTCCGGCCGCAGCCCGTGGTCCAGATGACACACCACGAGCTGCGTGAATCCCTGCTCCCGCAGCGCATGCAGCAGCGCCACCGAATCCCGCCCGCCCGATACTCCCACCAACGCCGGCGCGCTGCGATCGGCGAGATCGGGCGGCAACCGGAGCGGGAGCATGGCGGGCGACGATCCGCGCGCGGTTCTCAACGCCAGGCCACCGCGCCGCCCGGCTCGATCTTCGCCGCGCCGAAGGCCGCGTGCAGCGCATCGGGCAACACCACGCTGCCATCCTCTTGTTGATAGGTCTCGAGCAAGGCCACGAAAAGCCGCGGCAAGGCCGTGCCCGAGCCATTCAGCGTGTGGCACAGGCGGTTTTTGCCTTCGGCATCCTTGAAGCGCAGATTCATGCGGCGCGCCTGGAAATCGCCGAAATTCGAACAGCTGGAGACTTCGAGATAGGCGTTCTGACCCGGCGCCCAGACTTCGATGTCATAAGTCTTGGTCGAGCCAAAGCCCACATCGCCCGTGCAAAGCTCGATCACCCGGTAATGCAGGCCGAGCAACTGCAGCACTTTCTCCGCATCGGCTGTGAGCGCCTCCAGCTCCGCAAAGGCCGTCTCCGGCGTGGTGATTTTGACCAGCTCCACCTTGTCGAATTGGTGCAACCGGATGAGCCCGCGCGTACCCAGGCCCGCCGCCCCCGCTTCGCGGCGGAAACACGGCGTGTAGGCCGCGTACTTCACCGGCAGATCCTTCACCGCCAGGATCTCTTCGCGGCGCAGATTCGTGACCGGCACTTCGGCCGTCGGCGCGAGATAGAGATCGTCGCGTTCACAGCGATATTGCTGATCGGCAAATTTCGGCAATTGCGAGGTGCCGATCAGGGCATCCGGATGGACGACGAACGGCGGCGAGACCTCCGTGTAGCCATGCTCGCGCGTGTGCAGGTCGAGCAGGAAATTAATAAGCGTTCGCTCCAGCCGCGCGCCGGCTCCGGTGAAGCAGACAAAGGCGCTGCCCGCGACCTTCGCCGCGCGCTCGAAGTCGAAGAGTCCCAGCTTTTCGCCCAGCTCGATATGGCTCAGCGGCGTGAAGGAAAACTGCGGTTTTTCACCCCAGACCCGCACCTCGGGATTTGCGCTTGCGTCCTCGCCGATCGGGGCTGCTTCGTGCGGAAGATTCGGCAACTCGAGCAGCAGATCTCGCTGGCGGACTTCCAGCGCCGCAGCCTCTTCGTTCAGCTTCGTGATCTCATCGCCGATGCCCCGCACCTGAGCCTCGACCGCGCTGGTATCCTCGCCACGCGCCTTGCCCGCTCCGATCTCCTTGGAGATGCGCTTCCGATCCCCCTGCAGCTTCTGGAGATGAGTTTCCGAAGCCCTCCGCTGCTTGTCACAGTCGAGGATTTCGTCGATGCGCGCCTGGGCATCGAGACCCCGCGTGGCCAGGCGCTGGCGCACGAAATCGGGGTTTTCGCGAAAGAGTCGGATATCGAGCATCGCGCGACCCTAGTCCGCTCCTTGGCGAAGGCAATCCTTCGACGCTCGGACTAGCCCTTATTTCACCTGCTCCAGGCGGAAGCCGTTCCGGTCGAACCAGACCTCGCCCTTCGTGGCGCGCAATTCGGCGACCATGACGATGTCTCCGCCCGGCGACTCGACCTGATAAACCGCATCTGTCCAAGGCGTGTCGCCGACCAGGGTGTCGCCACTCTGGCCATTTCGCGTGCCGCCGGAGATACGCAAGCCAGCGCCCTCGCCGGAAGTGCTCGGCGACGGAACGACGCCGGCGGTGCGCACCCGGGCGATAAGCTTGTACTTGCCCGGCCCGAGCGTGAGCGCCTTCCGCCAGGAAGCGACGCTGCCGCCATCCGTCGCGCGAATGTGGTAGCACTGCTTTCCGTCGAAATTCACGGAGTCAGAGACCGCGGCAGAACCCTCTGCATTCCAGCCCTCGCCATCCAGTTTGGCCACGCCGTTTTCGAATTTGAAGGGCTTGGGCAGATCGCCCAGCTGCTTGCCGATGCCCGCGATGCGGCTCACGACGCGATCGTGAGCCTCCTTGATGCGCTGCTCGTATTCCTTGGCCATCTGTGGATTGTGCAGCGCGATGGCGGCGCGAAATTTCTCGCCGACTTCATTGACGCGCGCGCCCCAGTCGAAGGGCTTCAGGATCTCGTTATAGATGCGCTCCACCCGCTCGCGATAGGCCGCCTTCCAGAGCGGATTGCTCATCACCGCCTGCCCGACCATGGCGCCGGAATCACGCGTAACCGGGAAATTCGCATCGCCAAAAGTCTGGTCGGTTCCATGAAGGAAAAACACCGCCTTGCCCGTATCGGCGTCGAAGTACAGCCGGTAGTTGTTGCGGTTGAAGTTATACCCGTCCCAGTGACAGACGAGCGCCTCCACCGCGATGAAAGAAATGAACTCATCGACATCCAGGATCTTGTCGAGCCGATCCCAACGCTTCTTCTGGTCGCCTTCCTGGCAGGCCGAAATGAGTTCCCTGATGTTATCCCGGCGCTCCCGGTCGCCTTCGTCTTTCTCCATGTTGGCGTCAAGCTCATGGACGAAGCCGCCGTCATAGAGATCGCCGCCCGTATTCTTCCAGAATTTCGCCAGGAAATCACGGTCGAAAGCTTCCTTGAAGACATAGAGGCCGAGGTCGCGATTCTGCCATTTTACCAGCGCATGAGCGCAACGCGAAGCCGGCACTCCGGCCTTGCGGGCGATCTCACAAGAAATTTGTTCATTGAGAAAACTGTTATCCTGCGCGCCGTTGTTGAGATGCCATTTGAGGAAGCCGTTCCAGCGCTCGGCCTTCTGATACTTGGCCATGCTGATGCTGAGCCCTGGCTTCTGGTCCGGCCCCTGGAAGCTTCCGGCCGAGCCTTTGAGCTTCACAGCCACGCCTTTCCACGTCTGCGGATTGTCGCCGTCCATCATCGTGGCCTCGGCGTAACGGCGGGCATCCTTGTGGATATACTCCCACTCCTCGGGAAGAAACTCAAATTTGAAGTAAGGAACGATGTCTTGCCTCTCGAAAAATTCGTCCTGCTCCTTGCGGTCGTTTTTGACTTCGGACTTCGATTCCTTGCCTTCCTTCGCTTCCTTCTTCTCCTTGTCTTTACCCTCCTCGCCCTTTTCTCCCTTGTCCTTATGATGTTTGCCTTTCGGCTCTGGAGTCGCTTCCGGCGTCGTCGTCGGCGGCGGCGCATCGTTCGCAGCCAGGGCCACGGAAGCCTTCCCCATTTCCGCAGTCACCTGCAAATTGCTCGGCGCGGTGAGCACCAGGAAACCCAGGCCCAGAGTGATCAACACCGCAGCGAAAGTGAAATAACGGAAGCCGCGTCCGCCGCGCTGGGCGACGGCAGGGGCTTGCGGGGAGACAGCTTTGGGGGCAGGGCGTGATCGGCGGCGCATCTTGTGGGATACAAACCAGATGAACGTCAAAAACTTTGCGCAGGATTCGAAGGGAATGCTCGCGGCGTTCAGCCGGATTGCAGGAGGAGTGTTAGTTAATAGGAAAATCGCAGGCGATTGAGCGCGATGTTGCCATTGCGCCGTTACGCCCTTGCAGCCAGCAGGATGCCCGCGGCTTTGTCGAGCGTCTCTTGCCATTCTTTCTCCGGGATCGAATCCGCCACGATCCCCGCGCCGACATGGAAATGAATGCGCTCGCCCTCCACGATCGCCGTGCGGATGGCGATGTTGAACTGGCTTTCGCCATTGAAGCCCAGCCAGCCGACCGCCCCGGTGTAGAGACCCCGCGCGCAGGGCTCCAGCTCGGCGATGATCTCGCGCGCCCGTTTCTTTGGCGCGCCCGTGATCGAGCCGCCCGGGAAACACGCCGCCAGCGCCGCCGCGTGATCAATTTCGGGACGCAGCCGGCCTTCCACCGTGGAGACGAGGTGGAAGACGTGCTCGAAGCGCTCGAGCGCCAGCAGCTCCGTGGCGTGAATGCTCCCGGTCTCGCAGATTTGCCCCAGGTCGCTCCGTTCCAGATCGGTGATCATGATGAGCTCAGCGACTTCCTTGGGCGAAGTGAGCAGATCGTAGGCGGATTTCTCGTCGGCCAGCGGATCGTCGCGGCGCGGTCGTGTGCCTTTGATCGGCCGGGTGCGAATGTGGCGCCCGGAGATTTTCAAAAAGGATTCCGGCGACGCGGAAAGCACCGTGCGCCCTTCTGTCTCCAGGTAGGCCGCATAGGGCGCAGGAGACCGGCTGCGCAGCGCGAGATAAAGCGCCAGCGGGTCTCCAGTCCACTCCGCCGAAAAGCGATGCGCGAGATTGACCTGATAGATATCGCCCGCCGCGATGTATTCCTGCGCCCGCGCGACCATGGCCCGATAGTCTTCCGCCGACATCTCCGCGGAAAAGCGCGGCCGCTGCGCATCCCCGAGCTCCGGCTCGATCGCCGCCGGACGCAACTCCGCCGCCAACCCGCCCAGCTCCTCCCAGATCCCCTGGCTGTGCCGGAAAATGAGCGCGCGATCATAGAATCCAAACCGAAAGGCGCCGTCGTATTCCACCCAACCCGCTGCGAAGCCATGAGGCAGGCCGTCATCGGGCTGCGCGGCGACCGAACGCCGCGCGCGGAGCGCCGCCTGGAGCCGGGGAAGATCCCGATCGATCCGGCCGGTGATCGTCTCGCTCGGCGCCGCGGCGACGATGGAGAGGCGGCTGCGCGCCTCGCTTTCCTGGGCGGAATCGAAAAACACCAACCCCGGCAAATGCCGCAGCTGGAGCGCGACCTCGGCCGGGGAAAGATCCCCCAGATCGACACGCTGCGGAGCAAGGCGGATGGAGACGGGCATGAATGGAGTGCCCCGATTGCGATAGAACGGCAGGCTTTTCAAACGAAATCTTTTCGTTATCCTGTCACCTCTTTCATGAAAGCCCTGTCCGTCCTGCTTGCCCTGGCGCTCACCAGCGTCGTCGCCGTCCACGCCGAGGATGCTCCCTCGGAACAGGGCAACCCCACGCCGGCCGAGACGACGCCCTCGAATCCGCCGCCCTCCGACGCTCCCGCCAAGCCGGAAGGAAATCCTCCGCTGGAAAAGACTCCGCAACTGGCCCCCGAGCCGACCGTTCCGGAAGACTCTACCGCCACACCGCCGCCCTCGCTCATCCCGCAGACGGAAACCACCTTCGTCAAGCCCGCGCAATCTTTCCGCACCAAGAAGGAAAAGAAGTCCAAGACCGAACAGGCCGAGGACGATCTCCTCAAGCGCATCTGGTTTCGCCAGGCCATGACGCACGTCCTCGCCGACCCGACGGTGCAGGAAGCCTGGCGCTCCTCGCAAGGAACGCGCACCGACTACGAGCAGCGCGAAGCGCTGAAGCGCTACTACACGCTCCTTTACGACAAGATGCTCAAAGTCGAACCGCGCGCCGCCCTGCTCATCGCCGATGCCAAAAAGGCCGCGATCGCCCGGGAAACACAGACCAAGCTGAAGCCCACCGAGGCGCCGAATTATCTGCGGACGGCTGCGGCACGATAGGCGTTTGCGGAACTTGGAGCAGTTCCCTGCACGTAAACGCGCTTGGTCTCAAGGGTTCCAGGCCCCCAGACCTTCCGCTCCCACCCGCGGACACGCCCGCCATAGGGAGCAGGAACTCTCTCGCTTCTCCCGGGACGAAGCCGGAGCTTCGCACGAGCGCATCGCGCCTCATCACTCCCATTCTTCTCATCGCCTATCCGCTGCCGCGCAGCGCCCCCCTACCTACGCCAACGCCGCCGCCCGATCCGGAAACAGCCGAAAGACCTGATCCAACCGCGCAATCTCAAAAATCGTCCGCACGCTCGGCCGCAAACCAAACAGCCCAAATAGCCCGCCGTACGCCTGGACCCGCTGCATCGCCTCGATGAAAAGCGCCAGGCCTGAGCTGTCGATGTACGTCACCCCCGACATATCCACGAGCAGCCGGGGCAATTTCTGCGCGATGAGCGGCTGCATGGCCTCCTTGATCTGCGGCGATTCGTGCAAGTCGATCTCGCCGGCAAGAGCGATGATCCCCGGTTCAGGAGTATTGATTTGAGCCATGTAATGCAGTGCGTATCCGGCCGACGACGATCATCGCCCGACCGGCGTTCAACGAACAGCATTGTCTCCGCCGCCCCTCGATTGGCAAGGAGATCGCAACGCCCAAAGGCGATTTTACTTACCAACCCGACCTCCCGCCGCGGGCGCTGCTCCTAATGATGCGCCATCCGCATCGTCTGATCCGCGCTGAGCACATGCCCATCCGCGAACAGCACGTTGAAGCGCATCGGCGCGCCATCCGCCGGGCTCACCGGATGAATGGCAACCCAGTCGGTGGCCAACTGCGTCCGCGCCAGGCTCGCGGGGAAGGCGCCCCGCCGGGTATACCGCGTGATCGACGTGGCATTCTCGTCCTCCGCGAGCGGCTGCCACATGTAGCTGCTCTGCTTCGTCGCGTACGAGCTCGTGGCGCCCAGCTTGAGATCCGTGGGGCATTGCACGGTCTTGTCGACGATGCCGTAATTCTTGAGCGCCGTCAGGATCGGAAGCCTGGGATTTCCGGAATCCGTCGGCACGCCGAGCGGATGCTGCGGATCGGGCTCGATCTCCGGGAAAAGATTGTCGTGGTCCGTGGCGTAGGAATGCGCCGCGGCTCCCAGCGCCCGCAAATTCGCGGAGCAACGCAGGATATCCGTCTTGTAAAAGGCCGAATTGATAACCGGAAAGAGCAACGACGCGAGCAGCGCGATGATCGTAATCACGGTCAGGAGCTCGATGAGGGTGAACGCACTCGACCGACGAGAACTGTAGGGTGTGCGGTTCACTTGGTCGCTCCTCCGCTGCGCACGTCCTGGCGGCGCTGGGCATAGCCTTGCGCACGTTGCAGACGTTGTTCCGGCGTCATCCGCGCATCGCGGGCCATCATGCGGTCGTCCATTTTGTCCTGAATCTTTGGCTGCTGCATGAAGTCCTCCATCCGGCTGCGCCGTTGATCGGGCGGCAGTTCCGCGAGTCCCTTGAAGAAGCTGGAGTTTTCGTCGAATTCCGCCTGCGCAGCGGCCCGGCGTTCGGGGGGCAGCTTATTGATCTGCGCCTGCGCCTTGTCCTGCACGCCCATCCAATCGCGCGGCGGTCCGCCGCCGTCGCCGCCCTCGACAAAATCCGGCCGCCGGGATTTCATGAGCAAAAAGACTTCCTGCTGCTCGCCATGCGCGAGCTTGGCGATCTTCGGCGCGACCGAGCGGACTTCGCCGGGCGCCGGAGCGGAAGCCACCGGGGGATTCCACGCCGTTGGAAACATGAAGGCCGCCGCAACGTTGCGCGCGCCTTGCTCCAGATAAGCCTGGACGGTCTTTTCCGTCGGCTCCTTCACCTCCCAGGTGTCGCGCCGCGGATCAGGAATCGTGACCCCGTCGTCGACCATGGGCGGCGTCGGCACGAAGAGCGTCTTCCAGCCATCCGGCTTCTGGCCGGCCGTGAAAGTTCCCAGCGCCGCCGAGATGTCGCTGCGGCTCCCCGCCATCATGTATGTGAGCCGCCAGCGGCTTTCGGTCACGGTTGAAAGCGTTTCCAGGGCCTCGGAGAGCGGCACACGGTTGACGTGCATCGTCACCGGAGTATTCGGCTCGAGGTCGGTGCGCAGAACGATATTGCCCTGGTGCTCGATGCTGCGCACGACTTCCGAAAGCGGTTTGCCGTTCGCCTGAATCGTGATCAGCCCCCAACGGGAATAGATGATCCACCCGATGTTAAAGAGAAGTAAAACTGATGCGACGAGCAGGATCCAGCGGGAGCGGTTCATATCAGTTATAAAACGTTGTCGGAAATGGGAAGTTGTGTGAAAGGCAACCCAACGGAGGGCGCTTTCTTGGCCGGTGAAATCTCCAGCCCGCCGCGCGGCGGCGCAACGGGCCAATGGTTAAGAATGGTTAAGGCTGGGTAGGCGCAGCTTAATAAAATCACGTCTGGCGACGGCGCGAGATCATCGCTGCGACATCGTTCAGAAGGATTTTATCAAGAGCCCCAAGAACTCCCTGAGACACTCAACCGACCACAACGTTCACTAGTTTGCCCGGCACGACGACGACCTTCTTCACGGTCTTGCCTTCGAGCCATTTCGCGACTTCGGGCGCGGCCAAAGCGAGCCGCTCCTGCTCCTCACGGGAGGCGTCTTTGCTCACGACAATTTTATCGCGCAGCTTGCCATTGACCTGCACCGGGATCTCCAGTTCGTCCTCCACGAGCCAGACCGTGTCATAAACCGGCCAGGAAGTGTCGGCCATGCTGCCGGCGGTATTTGTGGCCCCTGCATTGTGCAGACGCTCCCAAAGCTCCTCCGTGATGTGCGGGGCAAAGGGGTTGAGCAATTGCAGCAGCGTGCGCAGCGCCGCCACCGGACGCACCGGGGCTCCTGTATAGTGGTTTACGAAAACCATCATTTGTGAGATGGCCGTATTGAAGCCGAGGCACTCGATGTCTTCCGTGACTTTCTTGATCGTCGCGTGCAACACCTTGTTTGCGGCTTTGTCGAGCGGCGCATCCTGCACCAGCGGAGAGAGAACCCACTCGCCGGCTTGGTTTTCCTCCATGAACAGGCGCCAGACGCGGGCCAGAAAACGGGCGATGCCTTCAACGCCGGTCATGCTCCAGGGCTTCATTTGCTCCAGAGGTCCCATGAACATCTCGTAGCAGCGCAAGGCATCAGCGCCGTAGAGCGCGATGACGTCGAGCGGGTCGACGACGTTGCCTTTGCTCTTCGCCATCTTGCCGCCGTCTGCGCCCAGGATGATGCCTTGATTCACCAACCGCTGAAACGGCTCCGGCGTGGAGACATAGCCCAGATCGAAGAGCACCTTGTGCCAGAAGCGTGCGTAAAGCAGATGCAGCACCGCATGCTCGGTGCCGCCGACATACAGGTCGACGCCGCCGGGGCGCGCCTGGCCGGAGGCATCGCGGCTGGTCATCCAGTATTGCTCGGCCTCCTGGCCGATGAAACGCTCGGCATTACGATTGTCGCAATAGCGCAGGTAATACCAACAACTGCCCGCCCACTGCGGCATGGTGTTGGTCTCGCGCGTCGCGGTATCGGAATACTGAACCCAGTCCTTCGCTTTGGAGAGCGGCGGCTCGGGCGTGCCGCTTGGGCGGAAGTCGTCCATCTCCGGCGGCCGCACGGGCAGCTCGGTTTCGGACAGAGCGCGATGCTGCCCATTTTCCCAGACCAGCGGGAAAGGTTCGCCCCAGTAGCGCTGACGGGCGAAGAGCCAGTCGCGCAGCTTGAAATTCACCGTGCGACGACCCAGGCTTTTTTCTTCGAGCAGTCGGGTGATTTCCTTCTTGGCCTCGGCCGTGGGCAGACCGTCCAGCGGCCCGGAGTGAATGGCAAAACCCTCGCCGACAAAGACCTCCAGCGGAGGCGCTTCGCAGGGCGCGGAGCCACCGCCCAAACCCAGCGTCGGCGTCGAAGAAACGACTTCGCGGATGGGCAGAAAATGCTTCTGGGCGAATTCCCAGTCACGCTCGTCGTGCGCGGGCACGGCCATGATTGCGCCAGTGCCGTAGCCCATGAGGACGTAGTCGGAGATCCAGATCGGGATCCGCTCGCCATTCACCGGATTCACAGCAAAGTCGCCGGTGAAGACTCCGGTTTTCTCTTTTCCAGCATCGGTTCGCTCGATTTCCGTCTTGCGCGCCGCTGCTGCGCGGTAGGCCTCCACCGCTGCCGTTTGCTGGGTGGTGGTGATTTCGCCGATGAGCGGATGCTCGGGCGACAATACCATGTAGGTCGCACCGTAGAGGGTGTCGGGACGAGTCGTGAAGACGGTGATCTTCCGATTCGCGTCTCCAGCCAGGCTGAAGTGGACCTCGGCGCCTTCGGAGCGGCCGATCCAGTTGCGCTGAAGGAGTTTGATCGATTCCGGCCAGTCCAGGCCGTCGAGCTCGTCAATGAGGCGCTGGCCGTAGGCCGTGATACGCAGCATCCACTGGCGCATTGGGCGCTTCTCCACTGGGTGACCGCCGACGTCGCTTTTGCCGTCGATGACTTCTTCATTCGCCAGAACGGTGCCCAGATTGGGGCACCAATTCACCGGCGCTTCGCTGATGAAGGCCAGCCGCACACGATCCGGGTCCGCGCCGATGTAGGTGGAGATGGGCTCGGCCTTGCTCGTCGCCGGATTGAACCAGGAATTGTACAGCTTCAGGAAAATCCACTGGGTCCACTGGAAATAACCCGGCTCGGTCGTATTCACCTCGCGCTGCCAGTCGTAAGCAAAACCGATCTTGCGCAGCTGCTTTTTGAAATGGGCGACATTCTGCTCCGTGGTCACGCGCGGATGCTGGCCCGTCTTGATCGCGTACTGCTCGGCTGGTAACCCGAAGGCGTCCCAGCCCATGGGATGCAGCACATTGCAGCCGCGCATGCGCTTGTAGCGCGTGATGATGTCCGTCGCCGTGTAGCCTTCCGCATGTCCCACGTGAAGCCCGGCGCCGCTCGGGTACGGGAACATGTCGAGCACGTAGTACTTCGGCTTGGCGGCATCGAAGCCGGGCTCGCCCGGGTTCGGCACATGGAAGGTCTGCTCCTTTTCCCAGCGATCCTGCCACTTTGGTTCGATCTGGTCGAAGGGATATGATTTGCGGCGTTCGGTCGTCATTGCGTGAGCCGTCCAGTCAATCGCATAAATGCCCCGGCCTCAAGTCCCGCAACGCGGCGGCGCCGCGCAGAGCCTGTGTAGATCGGGAATTTCCCAGGTTTTGCTGCGAAAGATTTGCGGAATCGTTGCCCGACGGACAATATTTCGCCCCGCATGACCCTCCGCCTTCTGCGAGTGAGCCTCGCCCTCCTGCTCCTGTGCGCCACCGCCCCGGCTCAACTGGCTGAACTCCGAAAAAGCTTCTGCCGCATCTCCAACACCGCCCTCGAGCCCAACTATCGCATGCCCTGGCTGCCCGGCCAGACCGGCGGCGGCAGCGGCACCGGCTGGGTCGTAAGCAAGGACCGCGTCCTCACCAATGCCCATGTGGTGAGCAATGCCCGCTTCCTCACGCTGGAAAAGGAAAACGATCCCCGCAAATACATCGCGGAGGTTGCGCAGATCGGCCACGACTGCGATCTCGCCGTGCTCAAGGTGAAGGATCCCGCTTTCTTTCACGACACCGTCCCGCTGCCCATCGGCGATCTGCCCCAGCTCGAATCCCAGGTCTCCGTTTACGGCTACCCCATCGGCGGCGACCGGCTCTCTGTGACCCGCGGGGTGGTCTCGCGCATCGACTTCCGCACTTACTCGCACTCGGTGATGGACTCCCACCTCACCATCCAGATCGACGCGGCGATCAATCCCGGCAACTCCGGCGGGCCGGTCATGCAGAATGGCAAGGTCGTGGGCGTGGCCTTTCAGGGCTTCAGCGGAGATGTCGCGCAGAATGTCGGCTACATGATCCCGACGCCGGTCATCAAACATTTCCTCCAGGACATCAAGGACGGGAAATACCACCGCTACATGGATCTCTCCATCGGGATCTTTAACACGCTGAACCCGGCCATGCGCACCGCCCTGGGCCTGGCCGACGATGACCGCGGAGTGGTCGTGAGCAGTGTTTCCTCCGCCGGCGTTTGCCAGGGTGTGCTCGAGGTGGGCGACGTGATTCTCGGGGTGGATGGCCTCCCGGTGGCCAGCGATGGCCTCGTCGATCTCGAGGGCGAGCGAGTGCTCATGTCGGAGCTGGCGGAGCGAAAATTCCTCGGCGACACGATCCGCTTCTCCATCCAGCGTGCCGGCAAGGCGATGGACGTGACGGCGAAATTTGACCGCGCCTTTCCCTACATCATCCAGGCCAATGCCTACGATGTGCAGCCGGCCTATGTGCTCTTTGGCGGCTTGTTATTTCAGCCGCTCGATCGAAACCTCGTCTCCAGTTATCAGTTTGGAAATCCGCGGCTCAACTACGCCTTCAACAACTTTGTTTCGAAGGAAGTCTACAAGGACCATCCGGAAGTCATCGTCCTCAGCGCGATCCTGCCCGATCCGATCAATGCTTATCTCGGGGAATTCCGCGAAGGCATGGTCGACGAGGTGAACGATCACAAGATACGCACCCTCAAGGACCTGGCCGACGCCTTTGCCGAGAAGCCCGAATTCTTTGTCATCAAACTCGTGGGCACCGGCCGCCCGCTCGTCCTCGAACGCGCTGCCGTCGAAGCAGCCCGCGAGCGCATCAAGTCGCGCTACAACGTCCTTTCCGAACAGAATCTCCATGAATCCGAAGCGCTCTAAGATGACTAAGTCCGGTCTCGCCATTTGTGTGCTCAGCCTGCTTGGAGCGCTGGAAGCCCGTTCTCTGCGCGCGGAGGAAACGATCAGCGCCGCGCCGCCCAGCCCCTATTCCGTCGTGCGCGTGAACGTGACCAACCAGGGCTGGGATTTCTTTCGCCCCTGGGGGAAACGCGCGCCCTTCTCGCGCCGCGCGGTCGGCGCCGTGTTGCCGGGAAATCGCGTGCTTGTGACCGGCGATTTCGTGGCGAATGCCAATTACGTGGAATTGGAAACGCCGGATAGCGGCGAAAAGACGCCGGCGCGCATCGAGGCGGTGGACTACGAAGCCAATCTCGCGGTGCTGGCGATCGACGATGAGAAATTCCTCAAGCCCTTTACGCCGCTGGATCTCTCGATCGCCCGCGTCGGCGACTTGCTTTCGGTATTGCAGCTGGAGACGAACGGCGCATTGCTCGTGACCCACGGCACGATGACGAATGCGGAAGTGTCCCGCTATCCCGTCGAGGAATCTTCGCTCCTCGTCTACCATCTCGCCACCCCGCTGCAGTTCCGCGAGTCCGCCGCGACGCTCCCGGTGGTGAAGGATAACAAACTCGTGGGTCTCATCATGCGCTACGATGCGCAGTCCACCAATGCCGACATTATCCCCGCCCCGGTCATCGAGCATTTTCTCCGCGACGCCGCGCACCCGCCGTACAAAGGGTTTCCTCACGGTGGCGTAGGTTTCGACACCACGCGCGATCCGCAATTGCGCCGTTACCTTGGCCTGAATGGACAGACGCCCGGCGGCGTTTATATCACGGAGCTGCAAGGCGGTTCTCCGGCCTCCAAGGCTGGTCTGGAAGTCGGCGACGTTCTCCTGCGCATCGATGATCAAGCCGTCGACCAGGACGGCAACTATGCCGATCCGGTCTATGGCAAGATCGCACTCAGTCACTTGCTGTCGACGAAACGCTATGTCGGCGACGAGGTGAAGTTCACCGTCTTCCGCAAAGGCGAAACCAAGGATTTCAACCTGAGACTCGCGCATCGCGCCGTGGAAGACTACACAATCGAACCCTATGTGATCGATCGCGCGCCGAAGTTCTACATCCTCGGCGGCATGGTCATGGAGGAACTCTCCCGGCAATACCTCAAGGAATGGGGCCAGGATTGGGTCAAGAAAGCTCCGGAGGACCTGGTCTATCTCGACCGCAACCAATCCGAATTTTTTCCCGACGGCAAAGGCAAGGTCGTCTTCCTCAGCCGCGTGCTGCCCTCGGATGCCACGGTCGGCTACGAGGAGCTGCATCACCTCGTGGTCACCAAGATCAACGGCGTCGAGATCCACAAGCTCGAAGACATCCCCGGCGCGCTGACCAAAGCGGCCAAGGGCCTGCACAAGATCGAGTTTTCCGATGAACCGGCGGTGATTTACTTGGATTCCCAGCAGGTGGAGCAGGCTGGCGAGATTCTGACGAAGTCGTATCAGTTGCCGGAGTTGCAGCGGTTGAACTGAGCGCCGGGACGAGCAGGCGCAAGGCGCGGCGATTTGCGCGCAACAGTTGCGAGCTGCAACCGAAGGCATTTCTCCCATACTTCCTATTCTTCCCATTCCTCCCATTCCTCCCCTTCTTCTCTGCGTTTCAGCGCCTCCGCGGGAACCACCTCCCTCCAGCCACTACACCATCACCCCAAGCTGCGTCAGGATCTCATCCGCCGCGCGCTCGCCTTCCTCCGCGGCGCCTTCCATAAAGCCCTGGTAGTCAACCGAGGTGTGCTCTCCGGCGAAAAAGATGTTCCCCTGCCGGATCCCTTCGTATCCGGCAAATGACTGATATTGCCCCACTCGCCAATACGAGTAGGCGAGGCGGAATTGAGGCGAGAGGTGTGGGATGGAGCTCGTCAACTTGCCATTCCAGCGCGAAGCCAGTCCTGGGTAGACGGCCGCGATGCGGCGTAAAAAGGTCGCTGCATCGCGGTGCGCGCCCGAGTTCCCGTGAAAGGCAAATGGAACCGCCGCCGCCAGGTGATTCACAACCGAGCCACCGGTGTAATCATTGAGAATGCCAGGTGTCCCCGGCTGCGAGCGCGTGGCATCCCAGGTGTTCTGATAGCCGGTATCTGCGTAACTCGTGCCGTTGCTCAGCCCCCAGGGACCATCCGTGTTCCAAAGTCGGTCTTTGAACTGCAATTGCAGTTTTCCATTTCGGCCCCGGCCCAACTCGTGAATCGCTTTCTTTTTCAGCGCGTCAAACCCCGCCTTTGAGAATTCCAAGGTCCGCAGCACCGCGAACGGCAACGTCAGCACCACAATATCCGCGATGACTTCCCGAACACCGTGATTAGCAAATGCGAGGCTGAAGGTTCCGTCCGCCAGTTTGCGGATCGCTTCCAGCCGCATCCCCAGCTCCACAGGCTGGCCAATATTCGCGAGATGAATGGCGATCGACTGCGGGATGAGCTGGTTTCCGCCGCGTACATGAAAGCGTTCGTCGGATTCTCCAAAGAGTTCCAGCGACTCGTCGCTACCCGCCAGCAACAGCACCAGATTCAGTGAGCTCTGGTCACGCGTATCGGCCCCATACTCAATGGCATAAGCGACATCCAGCAGCTGCCCCATCTTCGACTGATGGCCGCCCGGGACTCGTGTTTCGATCCATTGCCAGACGCTGATGTTATCCAGCGCAATGCCTGCGTCGTTGATGGCATCGTAGGTTGCGCCTTCATCCGCCGCTTCGTAATCGGCCTGCACAGCCGTAAAGACCGGCATGAAATCCGTCACTGCATCCGCTGCCGAATAGTAGCCGTGGTCGAAATAATAGGTCTCGGTGGAATTGACCGGTTCTCCGGCATGCACGTCATCGAGCGCGAGTCCAAACCAGGTCGCCAGCGATTGCAGCGTCGTGTGTGAGGTATCGATGAATTCTCCGCACCACTCCGTCACCTGGTTTTCGTCCCAGTACCCGATATTGTTCGAAAACATCCGGCCTCCGATGCGCGCCGAGGATTCATAAACGGTCGAAGCGATGCCATTGTCGGCCAGCGTGAGCGCGCAATTTAGTCCGGAAATCCCCGCGCCGACGATCGCAATCCGCGGCTGGGGATCGCCGACGGCGCGCAGCCGCGGCAGCGCCAGGAAAGCCCCAGCTCCACCCACCGCGGTGCGAAGAAATCCCCGGCGGGAAATCCCGCCGGCAGAAAGTTTGCTCCGCGTTTCCTGGATTGCCTCCGGCGGAACGCCGCGTTTTGTTGCCGCCCGGCAGAGCGACGCCATCTTGCAAAGCGAACGGAGCAGTGGTGTGTGAGCCATACGAAAATGCGGTAATTCCAGCCTGACTTCCTGAAGTGAAAGTCGCGTTCTCGCTTCCTTCGTACATCACCCCGAAAATGAGGTCAATACGCCACGTGGCTAGTAAACCCCTTCCACGATGGTCTTCTCCATCGCGCCAAACGGCCGCACTTCCGCGACGCCGTCCCAGGCGTACGGCGCGCGGGGCGCGCGGCGCAGGGCCTCGTCTCGCTCCAGGAAGCGCGGCATGAAGAATTCCTTCGTAAGGGTCGTGAGTTCTACCCGGCCCCAGGTGTCGTAATCCACCGTCCTGTCGGTATCCGTCGGGTTCACGACACGCAGCACGGCGCGCGGCTGTGGGGCGTAATAGGTGATGGAGAACTGATCCTCCGGTCGCAGCGGCACGCTGGCTGCCAGACCCATGAGCGTATTGCCGTAGGTCGGGTAGAAGCCGATGCGGCCTTCCAGTACTTCTTCAACAATGAACCGTACATACTGCGGGAGCATGGTCGTGCCGCCGCAGAATACGCCGCGGATGCCCGCCTTGAAAATATCCACCTTCTCGGCCAGCGCCTCGAGCAGCTTCGGAGTGGTGAAAAGCCCGCTGATCTTGCGGTTCTCCAGAATCATCGCCGCCTGGGCCACCACGTGATCCATATAGGCGCGGGCCTGGTCGAATTGCTTGTTGGAGATGAGCTTCTTCACCCAGCGCGGATCGAGATCGATAAAGTAACAGCTGGAACCGCGGACATTGGCCAGATGCTCGATGGCCAGACGCAACCGGCGCGGGCCCGTCGGGCCCATCATGAGCCACGCTCCACCGCGCGGAAAATGCTCGTCGGAGATCTTATCCGAGAATTCGGAGTAATCGACACGGAAATCATTCCACCCGATGCGCTGCTTTGGCATGCCAGTGGTGCCGCCGGTTTCGAAAATGTTAAAGGGCTGGCCCTTGAAGGCCGCCGGAACCCACACTTCGGGCTGCATGTCACGCAGCCATTCATCCTGGAAATGCGGGAACTTCAGCAAGTCGGCGGTCGTTTGGACAACCGGCCGCGGATCGAAATTCTTGCTCGCCCATTCCAACCAGAAGGGGCAGCCGGTTTCCGGCGAAAAATGCCAGGCGACGATTTCCCGCAGGTGGGCGTCGAGTTGTTGTTGGGCTTGGGCGATGGCTTCGGGAGTGACGGTCTGGCTCATGGAAAAAATGGGTGGTGGTTACTTGGCTCGTTCAAATTTGAAAGTCGGCTTCGTCATCGCGGAAGCGTAGAAAATGTCTGCCTTCGGATCCCAGGTGTAGCAGGCTCCGACGCGATTTACGTTAAAGCCGGGCGGAAGCGGCGCCGCGGCGCGCCAGGTCTGGCCGCCGTCGTTTGTTTCGGAGAATCCGCTTTTGCCGACGACAACGAAATGATCCGCGCCTGCGAAGTATGGCCCGAGCGTGGCATCCACGGCCGCGCCGGTGGTCCAGGTCACGCCTTTGTCGTGTGAAACAAGCAGGTTTTTGCCGGTCGGCCAATAGACGACGCCGTTGAATATCCCGGGCACGCCGGCGGTCGGTGTTTCCGTTGAGACCTGGGTCCAGGTGACGCCGGCATCGACGCTGCGGAAAATGCCAGGCTCCTTCGCCTTGGTGGCGACAAATGTCATATGATCCAGGACCACGCAGGCCGCGAAGCCCTTTTGCAGATCGGTCCAGGCAGCCCCGCCATCTTCCGTTGTCGTGAGCAGGCCGCCGCTTTCATGGCGAATCGCTAGATAGCGTTTGCCCGTATCCGACCAGTCGACGGAGCCGAAGTCCAAATGCGACGTCTTGAATTTCGTCCACGTCTGGCCGCCGTCCGCCGTGGCGGCGCTGTCGCCGTATATCATGAAACAGGCGAGGCGCTTTCCGCCGGGAGCCATTTGCAAGCCCCAGCCGGTTTCGCAGCGGCCGCCGATCGCTTTGCCATCGCAGCGCGCAAAAGTCGCGCCGTGATCCTGGCTCCGCCAAAGCCCCTGATCGTTGACCACCATGTACACGTTGCCGGACACCGGATCGACGGTAACTCCGGCGGTCGGGCCGGCGTAGCCCGGCTTCACCTGTGAAGTAACGGAATCAGAGATGTTCACCCAGTCGGCGGAGAGCACGGTGGCGCCGCCGGCGAGCAACAAAAGATATGGGAGGAGCGTTTTCATTTGTGGCCGATGCAAAAGAGCGATTTGTCGCCGCGCAGGAAGATCTTTCCGTCGCTGATCGCGCCCGTGGCCCGATTTTCCTCGCCAAGATCGTTGGTGGCCAGCACTTCAGGCTTTTCGCCCGGACGCAGCACATAGGTTTTCCCGGCGCTGGCAAAGTAAAGCAAGCCATCAGCCGTGGCCAAAGGACTGGCCCACGTGGAGATGCCGGTCAGCCGTTGCGATGACGCTTGCTCTCCGGAGTCGAGCTTGAAGGCTTTGAGGATCTCTGGATTGTGGGTGCGCCACACGTAGCCGCCGGCGATGATCGCCGAGCTGAGACCTTCGGGAATGGTTGGCACGCGCCATTTCACGTGAGTGCTGGAAACATCTCCGGAGCCCGAGGGATCGACACACACCGCCTTGCCTCCGCGTCCGCTATCGCTGAAAACCACATGGCCGTCGTAGGCCGGCGACGACGCGTCGCCGTGGGCCGTACACCACCAAAGAATCGAGCCATTTGTCGGGTCCAACCCTTGCAATGCCTTGGCGGCGCTGACGAGCAGCTCAGACTTGTCGCCGACTTTGATTACCACCGGCGTGGTGTGGGCAAAGGTCGCCTCGGGCCGCTTCGCCTCCCACTTGATGTCGCCCGTCGCCACGTCGAAAGCGGTGACCGTGGAGGTCTTTCCCGTCTGGTCGCAGTCGAGGATGACGGTGTCGCCGAAGAGCACCGGACTGCTGCCCAGCGCGACGTCGAAGGCGTGATTGGCGATTTCCTTGCGCCAGAGGAGCTTGCCCTCGAAATCGAGCGCAGCAATGACGGCGGAGCCGAAGACGACATAGACTCGCTTGCCGTCGGTGCAGGGGGTCGGGGCATTATAGCCGCCACGCAGATCAGTGAGAATGAGCGGGCCGGGCGGGACAATGGTTTCCCAGAGTTTCTTTCCGTCCGACTTGGAGAAACAAAGCGTCCGCTGTTCGAGCGGGTTGTTTTGCACCGAGGTAACAAAGACCCTGTCTCCCCAAACAATCGGTGACGAGTAGGCGCTATCACTCTTGGGCAACGCCGCTTTCCAGAGGATGTTTTCGCCGGTTTGCGCATTCCAGGTGAGTGGCAGATTGCGCTCCGTTGAATAGCCGAGGCCCGTCGGGCCGCGAAATTGCGGCCAGTTTTCCGCATGCAACGCGAGTGCCGACGCAAAGAGGCCCAACAAAGCCGTCGTCAGGGTGAGACCGGCCGCATTCCTGGGAGCGCGGGCGTCTCGCCCGCACGGCGCGGAAGCATCCGAAAAGACATTGGCTGCTCTTCGAGCGAACTGCGCAGCAGCAGCACGATCGCAATCGCGCAACATGGCGTGATACTTGCCCACCGAAGAGTGGAAGCAGACGTCCTGCTGGACGCTTCCGCGCCAAGCGGGCGAGACGCCCGCGCTCCCAGGAATGCGCGGCGTAGCACAGCTTACGCTCGCAGGAAGCTGGCTTCGCCTGGTTTGCATACGACAGGGCGCGGGATCGCGAAATCAACCAACCGTCGCCGTCGCCGGCTTCTGCGCTTCCGCTGCAGGCGTCGGGTTTTCCGCGAACTCCTGTTCGCTGGGCTCCGGAACGAAGAAACTCAGGATGGCCGCAACAACGAAGACAAATGTCCCAACGATGCCCGCAGCCACGGCGACTTTGGTGTAGGTCGAATAACCACCCATCATTGGCGCGAGGACTTTCGTCGTCAGCAGAGCCGCGGCGGTCCCGATCATACGACCGCCGACGTTTGTCGCAAACGATCCTCCGGTGCCGCGCAGATGGAGCGGGAAGACGCGGGGCAGAAACTCGCCAAGGTAAGAAAATTGCGCCACGATGAGGAGGCCGCAGAAGAAGATGCCCCAGTCGAAAACGGCTCCGCCATTGTGGTAAAGCTGGAAATATGTGAGAGGGAGCAGGAGCAAACCAGGGAAGACGAATAGCTGAAGGAGCGTCCGCCGGGAGATGGCCGTCACAACCAACAGAGCGAGTATGATTCGGCCAATGAGGCCGCCGGTTTCCTGGTAACCCTGAGAAGTATTGCCGCGCGCCTTGACCTTCTTGTCATCGACTTCCTGTTTATCACGATTGTCCGCGAGGCCCTTGAGCAGCTTTTCGCGATCGAGCACGGTCTTCTTCGCATCGGGATTTTGCGCCGTGAGTTCAGCAAGCTTCGCGTCGAGGACCGTGAATTGCTGGGCGAGCCCGCCGAGCTTGGTTTTAGCTGCCCCTTTTGCGTCGGCCGAGCTGTTCGGATCATCGACGATCTTCTTTGTAGCGCGTTGGGCGATGCGTATCTGCGCGCGCTTGGACGCGACTTCACGCAGGCCGGAAACCTGGTCTGCCGCGGCGTTGAAGGCGGGCAGCGCGGCAGAAATCTGGTTATTCAGATCCGTCGCTTCCTTTTGCAACGGCGCGAGGTTCGTGCGGCTTTCCGCGAGTTCCGGCGTGCCGGGAGCGATGTACAGCGGCGTGAGTTGGAGCGCGCCAAAGGCCGCGCCGTAAGCACAGGCAGAAAGGCCGGCCGTGACTAGCGTGACTCGGCGCAGCTTCGGCGAGAACAGCTCGGCGAAACTCGGCCGTTTCAGCGTGCCCGCAGCGCGCTTTTCCTGCCAGATCTTCGATTCCGGCACGAAGGGCAACATGAGCGCAATCGGAATGGCCGGCAGCAGCCCAGTCATGAGCGTATAGCGCCAGGTGGCGTGCGCGCTCAGGTACTCGGGCAGCGGCAGCGCCGGGAGTGCATTGGCATGATCGAGGATCCAAACACTCACCGCAGTGATCAGCACGCCGCCCAGCGAGGCAAAGGCCTGCGTCGAGCCGAGCGCGATCTCGCGATGTTTCTTGTCTGGGAACAACTCAGCCAGCCAGGTTACCGCGGCGACGAATTCCACACACACGCCGATGAAGGTCGTGCAGCGGAAGAAGATAAACCATCCGAGACTCGTGCTGAAAGCCGCCGCCAACGGCGAAAACGAATACGCGAAGATGGCCCACGCCATAATGCGCTTCCGGCCGAATCGGTCGATGAGCCAGCCGCCCAAGAGACCGAAAGTCCCGCCACAAAGCGCCGTCATCCACAGCATGTTGCCCATCCAATCCCTAACGAGCGGATTGCTCGGCGGGACATTGAGCAACTCGGCAATGCCGGGCACGCCCACGAGCGGCGTCATCAGCAATTCATACGTGTCGAAGAGAAAGCCGATGCTGGCAATCGCCAGGACCAACCATTGCCAAAGGGGCAGCCGTGGAATTTTCATGGAACGGGTGGGAGCGGGAAACTAGTCGTTGCCTTTTTTCGCCGCTGGAGCAGACGCGCCTTTCGCTTGTCCCGGCTTCGCGCCTTCGGCGATAGCGTAGAGCTGCGTCGCGGTGGCCAGGAACATCGTGCCATTCGCCACGATCGGCGTGGACAGCACGGGATCATCGAATTTGATCTCGCTCAGGACTTTTTCCACCTTGTCAGAGGCGAAGATAAAGAAGCTGCCGTCTTCGTTGCCGATGTAAACCTTGCCATCCGCCACGAGCGTCGAGCCCCAGATGTGGCCCTGCGTGTCGTGGATCCAATAAACCTTGCCCGTCTCTGCATCGATGCAGTGCACGAAGCCGGAGAAGTCGCCAACATAAAGCAATCCCTTATCCGGATCGATGCTGACTGTGGAGATGGAGCGGTGGATGCCCTTGAAGTCCCAGATGAGGCCGGACTTGGTGATGTCGCCCGTCTTCGTGGCGTCCACACACACGATACGGCCCACGCCTTCGCCGTGCTCGGGGTCCTGGCCGATCGGCACATACACGCGGTTCTTATAAAAGACCGGCGTCGCATTGATCTCACTCGGGCCTTCCGCCGCCGGGTACTTGATCACCTTGCCATTCTTGTCGTGCTTGTACTCTTCCGGCACGCAGTCAAACCACCAGACCTTCTTGAGGTAAGTAGAATCGCCTTCCTTCACCGGCTCCGGGGCAAAGGCGTAGAGCACGCCGTCGCCGCCGCCGAGGTAGACCTGCTTCTTGCCATTGACTGTACCGATCGAAGGCGAGCTCCACTCGCCGTGCTTGATGCGCGGTCCGATGCCAGCGTCGTCTTCCGCGAGGAATTCACCGGTCTTCTTGTTCAGCGCGATGAGGCTGGGGGCCTGCGGCGAGGGAATGTTGACGTGCGTCCAATCCTGGCCGTTTGAGGTCACGACGAAGAGCGAGTTGTCGAGGCTGATGACTGAGCAATTCGCAGCGTTGTGAGGGAAGACGCCGAGCTCATCCATCATGTCGTACTTCCAGAGGATGTCCGCATCCTTGGGCGTCACTTCGACCTTCGGTTTCCCCGGCCCGGCCATGTACTGGCCTTCGTCCATGAACGGACCCTGGTTGCCATTGGCCTGGCCATTGAGATCGAGGCAGACCACTTCGCAGCGGCTGGTCACGACGTAGACGCGGTCGCCTTCGATATCCGGCGAAGCCAGCATGCCCAGGTATTCCCAATCGTTCACCTTGCCGCTCGCGAGTTTCGGCACCACGAGCTGCCAGACGAAGTCACCACTATACTCGTCGAGACACATCAGGATCGATTTATCGTCCTTGAAACGCGGATCGCGCGGCGTGGCGTTATTCGTGCCGACGAGCACCTTGCCATTGGCCGCCACGGGATTGCCGTAGGAATTCGAGCCGAGTTTGGCCACCCACTTCACGTTTTCCGTGGTCGAGAGATCGATTTCTTCCGAGCCCTGCTTGGCCGTGCCGGGCGTAAATTTCGAAGGCAGGCCCTTTTCCGGCGAATACATGTTGCGGCCCGGGTCCGGTCCGCCCCAGCGGGGCCAATCTTCCGCCTGAGCGAACGAGACGGTGGCGACGAGAGCTGCGGCTCCGACGCAGAGACAGGCGGCGGACTTGGTGATCTGGATCATATGCTTGATGCGGGAAAGTTGCTTGGGGTGAAGATTTACTTGTTGGGAGTGACCTGGATGTTATCGATCCACGCGCGCTGTTCCTGCGGGACAAAGCCAAAGACACCGGGCGAACCCTCGAGGTTTGCGGTCTTGACCGGCACTTCGATGGTCCAGGCTTCGGGTTCCGTGTCGCTCTTCTTCCATACCTTCCCGCGGACCGTGCCGGAGCCATCGGCGGCCACGTCGACGCGGGTCTTAAGATGATACCACTCGTTTGGAACCCACTTGAAGGGCACGTCTACGTGCATGAGCTCCTGGTTCGAAGCGACTTCCAACTGCTGCGCGTTGCCTTTGAGATTGACGATGTAGCGCTGATTGATGAGGCCGATCTCCGACATCTTGCGCTTGTTGCCTTCGCTCAGCACATCGGCCTCGACGGTGTAATTCTTCAGATCCGAGCGGTTGATGAAGATCATGCCGCGCTGGAGGAGCTTGTTATCGATGGTTTTGACCAGCGCCTTGTTATTGTCGCCTTTCTCGCGAACCTCCCACTTGAAGCGGGCCGCATTCCAGGGCAACGGCGGATAGGCAAACGGCGTCGGCGGTTCGATGCCATTGGGCACAGCCGGGGCCGGCGGCTTGGACGTGTCTTCCGTGAGCTCAAATTTCTCGAAGTCCTGGACGAAGGGCAGGCCGGGCAAAATGCGGCCTTTCACGTAGCCCTTGAGAGCGCCCAGCGAAGCCTGGAATACGCCCGCGGAGGGAACGTTCTCGGGGTCCGCGACGAGCGCGGCAGAATCATTGACTTTGGCATTCATCTTCGACTTCACGAGCGCCGTCGGGGGGATGAAAGTGTCCCACTGCAGCGTCTTGGGATCGATGTTGTCCTGCACGACATAGCCATTGGCATCGAGCGAACGCACGTGTAGCGGGAGCGACTCGCCCGGCGAGGCCAGGATCTCGGCCGGTACGATCTGGAGTTTCTTGGCTTCGCCGACGGCCGGCCATTTGATCGGTTCGATCGCGGGGACGTTGGCCAGGTTTGAGCCCTTTTTGCCAAAGCAATAGAGCTTCTTTTCCGTCTGGATGTAGAGCTTGCCGTTGAACCCAACCGGCGAGCCGTAGCATTTGCCGGTGAGAATGGTGTGGCTGAGGATCTCAGCATCGGTCTCGCCGGGCTTGATGACGAAAAGCTCGCCATTGCCCACGGTGTCGCCGCCGCTATCCGCCGCGGGCGCGCCGGCATCGCTCTGGGCGCCTTCGCCCTTGCCGCCGGCGATGTACATGCCGATGTAAAGCTTGCCATCCGCATAAAAGGGGCTGCTCTGGCGCTCCTCGATGCCGAGCTTCTTCTTCCATAGGACCTTGCCGCTGTCGGCATCGACCGCGGTGAGATCGCCGACTTCGCTCACTTCATAGATGCGATTGCCGACGACCACGAGAGAGCTGGCGAGTGAGCCGGTGGGATTGCGCCATTTTTCCAGCGCCTTGGTCTCGAAGACCTGCGGCGTCTGGGGCGTCGGGGGTTTTACTTCACCAGGAATGGTGAAAGCAGCCATGCGGCCCACCTCGCTGCTGTCGATGTTCTCGCTCATGTGCACGACGACTACAGAGTCCTTGTACTGGATGACCGAGCCATTGATGCCACCCTTCGCGCCGGCCTTGGCCACCGGCGTGCGCCAGAGTGGTTCGCCGGTGCTGGCATTCACGCAGACCACGCTGCTGTCGCCGGTCGCACAGTAGAAAACGCGCATCCCTTTGTAAAAACTCAGCCAGGGATGGGAAAAGGTGTTGTCCTGCGGACGATCAGCCGGTGCGCTCGACCAGACTAGGGAGCCCGTCTTTTTGTCGAAGGCATAGAAACGGTCGCCGGGAGCCCCATATGCGCCCCAGGCCGCGGTGATGCCGCGGGTAATGACGAGGCCATTGTCGACCAGCGGGGATGCCGTGCGGTTGTTCGGGAAGGTCATGCGCCCGAACTCCTCCATCATGGAACGCTTCCAGAGCAGTTTGCCGTCGGGCGAGAGACAGGCCAGGATGCCCGAGCTGTTCTGGATGTAGACGTTGCCGCTCTCCGGATCGATCGTCGGGCTGGAATTCGCGTAGCGAAGATAGACGACGTCGCTGAGGAAATCGTTGAAAAGATACTGCCAGAGCTTCTTGCCTGTCTCCGCGTCGAAACAGCCCACGCCTTCCTGAAGATCGGGCCCCTCGCCCTGATACCCCATGATGAAGAGCTTGCCGTTGGAAATGACGGGGGCGGATTGACCGGGGAAATCGACCGTCCAGAGCGCGTCCTTGACGTCGATTTTGTCTGGCAAGCCGGTTTCCCGGGAAACGCCGCTCTGGTCTGGCCCGCGCCAGTCGAACCAGCCTTTTTGCGCAGTTTCCGCGGTTTTGGGAGTTTGCGCCGCGAGTTGCGCAGCGGTGACGACGAGCGTGGCGATGGAGGCGAGGCAGATCTTCATGGGCAGAAAGGATGTGGGACCCGGGAGTGGAGGGAAGCTAAGGGTGTCTTAAAGAGGAAATGGAGCAAGCCTAAAAAGTACTTACACGTATTATTTTTGGGGGACGAAGTTCTTAGCGGGAATTCTTGGAAAGCGTTTTCGGAGGTCGTTTTGGCCGTAGAAAAACCACCGCGGTTCAAAAATGTATATATCTGCGCGTGTACGCATGTATTTGGCACTTGCTTCAGGATCCAAAGCCAATGCCTTTGGAGAAGGACCAGCCATCTCGAGACCCGAAGCTTCAACCTCGATCCGACCTTCGGGAGATTTCAATTCGGACGACGTCCGCTTCGATACCTTCCGCGCGTACTCACAGACTCGCCTCTTTTGGCAGACTATTCGTAGCCGACGAAAGGTCGACAATCCGCTGTGTCCAGAGTCGCGAATCTTGCCATCGAATCGTGGAGCGATTAATCCCCTGGCCTCACGCATGCCCTTCGAACTAAGAATTGATCGTTTCGAATCGAGCTCTTCGTCCACGACGGTTTACGGACGACTACTCAGCGGTCGCTTCTATGGACCGGAGGACGTCGAGCTAATTCACGCTGGGAAACTCGTGGCGCTTACGGTTGTCGGCTCATCAGGTGCCACAAGGCCGCAAGACTGGCCAATACTGCCCGAGCATGACACGATTCTGAACCTCGAACTGGTCGGCGTTCCCGCCGCCAGCGTGAATATCGGCATGCTCGTGAGGGGAATCGGCTTCGCCCAAGACCCCGCTGGCGGCAGACTACAAAACGAGTGGCTGGAGTTGCCTCACTTTTGGGCCGTTCATTACTATCTGCTCGTCGGCGCTGACGATCACGACGAATCGGAGCTGTGCGATGAACTGCTCGGGATTTCAAACGATGAATTCAATGGCTTTTACGTGGAGCATTTCTTGGAAGGAGACCAGGCGCGGCCGTCTCCGTATCTCTCGTTGAAAATCGATGCCTGCCGCTCGATCGAAGTCGAGTATGCCGAAGGGGCGGAAAGCCAGACTCGGTACAAAATCCGTGATGAAAGCGGACCCCTGACTCTTGGCTATAATAGCGGGCACTTCTCCCTGCCGGCGTTTCGCTGGGCGGAGGTGATCGGCCTAGCCGGTGAACTCACGAGTGCCAGGCAAAAGGCGCAACTGATACTGCTTTTGCTCCCTGGCATTTGGGTGGAACAGGCCGACGTCGCCGACGCTGCGAACCATCTCTATGCGAGCTTCAAGGAACTCGACCTATTTGTGAGTTCCGAACGCGCTCGACTAGTCAAAAACATCCTGAGCCATTTGCAGATGGACAGTGTTCCATGGTCCAACGATGAACATCTCGGCTGGATCTGCGCCGGCCAATACGCCCAGCGGAATCCCAAAAATCTGCTCTCAACTCTCGTGGAAAACGACTTCCATCGGATTCGGACGTTCTTCCAAAGGCACTCCGGTCAGGCGTGAATCGATTTCGGCTCGTTTACGCCAGCCTGCAAACCCAGGTGGAGAAACGTCGGATGCTTGCCCGGGATCGAATCGACGGTATTGTAGGCCCTTGTGAGCATTGAAGAAATCAAGTTCAGCCTTGCAAGACTCTCACCAGCGGAGCAGAGCGAGGTCTCAGCTTTTCTTTTCCACCTCCGACACGCTTCCGACCCGGACTATCGGGAACGCGTAAACTCCAGGCTTTCTGACCGCGATCCGTCGCAATGGCTTACTCCTGAGGAGTTTGAGCGCCAGCTAGATCGGAAGTAGCCCGTGCCGCCATACGAGGTTTACATGCATCTCCGTCTCTTGGATGACGTTCCCAAGAGCGGCATTCAACGCAGGAAGATAATGGACTTCGTTTACAGCCTGCGTGAACACCCGATACCGACCACTTTCACGCAAGAGTCAAACCATAACTGACGAATGGTTGATTCAACGTCTCCCTTCTCGTACTTCATCCATCCATTTCGCCGCCTGCGGGGCATCGAGATGAAGGTGCTTTTGCAGCGCTTCCAAAGCTTGCAATGGCGTCAATTCAGACGACCCGCTTTCACCAGGATGGAGAATCGTGAGCAAACCGCGGCCTTTCTCCGGCAATTGGCCCGGCTCTTTGGCGATCACGTGACCATGATCGATCTCCACTTCAAGTGTAAGATAACTCATGATCGGAGCTTAGACGGCGGACTCTCGGATCGCAATGATTTCCCATCCAGTCGGCCGCGCCGATTGCGCCCATTTTGGCGCCTCGCCATGAACCGAAGCGCAAACAATCCTGAATCGGTTCGTTTCGGTCACTATTCCAGAAACGCCGTGCTTCGACGACGCCGGTTGGTTCCAGCAAAAGTTGGAGGATGCGATAACGCGTGCTGTGGTCTCACTCTGCAGAAGCTCGTGGCCGTCTACTTCCGCGCCGCCCAGCGCAGCGCATTCTGCAAGAGCCGCTGGTACTCCGGCAAATCATGCGCCCCGCCATCATGCCCCAGCGTAATGCAAACGATCCGCGCCGACGGATGCTTCACTGTCCACACCTGCGGAAACGTCTCACCCGTCAACGGGCTCACGGCTTTGGCCAGCACCTCGATCGGCGCGCCGTTCGGATCCGGCGTGAAATGATATAGCTCGTCGTGGACTTTGAACTTATCCGGCAACCCCGCCATGATCGGGTGCGCTGGATTCGTGACCTGCACTTCGAATTCGCCATAGCGATCATGCCCCCGCGCCCCGCCGCCGACGAGGTCCCGATTGTACTCCGGAAAATTGTTCCAATTATACCAGACACCCGGGTGGAGTAACACCAGCCCCTTGCCCGCCGCAGCCATGCTCATGATCCCCTGCCGCGCTTCGCTGGAAATCGGCTGATTCGTGCTCAGCGCCAGCAGATCCAGGCTGGCCAGAGCCTGCGGAATCGTCGACGGGTTTTCCGTATAACTCAGCCAGGCCGGGTGGAGTTGCTCGATCGTCGCCTGATCCGCCTCGCCGTACCAACGCTTGAAATCATGCGATGAGCCGCCGCCCACGATCAGGATGCGGACATCATGCAAGTCCGGAGCCACCTCGGCAGATGTCGGTTTGCTCGTGGAGGCCGCGGGCGTAGCCGGAGACGTGGGAGCCGCAGCCGGCGTTCCAGGCGCAGCAGCCGCTGGGGCCGCCGAAGCCGGCGCCGGCGACAACACCTTTTCCGCCGTGATCCCCACAAAGATCGGCGCAATGCGATTGTTATAGCTTTCCAGCACGATCTTCTCGATCACGCCGCCCTTGGACAGGACCTTGCGGAAGACACGCACTTGTTGCCCGTCCACCAGATCCGCTGCGCTCTTGGACTCCGGCACATCGTGCGGGCGAACGTAGTCGGCAAACTCTACGCCGTTCTTGAGGATGAGTTCGTCGGATTGCCCGCCTTCATAGTAAACCGTGACCTTCGCTGCCGGCAGTCCTTCGCCCTTCTCGTCACCGCAGCACGGGAACGCCCAACCGCCGACTCCGCCGAGGAAATTCAGCGCATTGGCCTCGATATGGCCGACGGGGATCTCCACCTTCTGCGGATAGGTCTGGGCCAAGCCTTCGCCGCCTTTCAGCACGATGAGATTACGATCCGAGCCGATCGCGCCGGGATCGCGAATGAGGAAGGGCACATCGCCTACGCGCACCGCGCCGAAGCGCTTGAACTTGAGCGCCGGCTCCCCGGTGTTTTCCGTGAAGAGCGTATGCCGGGAATCCGCATCGCAGCCCGCGCGCAGGTCGATGATGCGGTACTTGGAATCCGTCGATTGCAGGTAGGCAATCACGTCGCGCAGTGTCTCCGCGCCGAGGCCCTCAAACCCTTCCGGCATGAGTGAGCGGCCGACTTCGCTGCGCCGGGCGATCTCCCGCTTCTTCAGCTCATGATCCCCGCCCGCATCGCGCACCAGGATCGACTCGGCATTTTCACGACTGATGATGCCCTGCGCCAGATCGCCGTTCTTCATCGTGAAGTCGAAGGCAGCAAAACTCGGATCCACCTCCCGATTGGGATCGACGATGTCGACGAGCAACTCGAGCCGCGGATGCGCGCCAATGCCCGTCAAATCCGGCGCCAGCGTTCCCCCATGACCGTTGAGCTTGTGACAAATGGCGCACGTGCCGTCAAAGAGCAGCTTGCCCTTCGCGATGTCGCCACCGCCTTGCACGATCGGCAACATCTTGGCGATCACTTCATCCTTTTGCTGAATGAGCGGGCCAAGGATCGACGCGATCGTCTGCGACGCCGCTGACGCGATGGCTGGATCAGGATAATGCCGCAACTTGTCGAGGCCGATCGTGCCCAGCGATTGCAACTTCACCTTGCCGGCGCTGAGCGCAGCGACGAATTGGCTCGTCCACTCCTTGCGCTTGAGGATTTCGGCAAAGTCCGCGCCCTGCAGCGCCGAGTCGAGTTTCGGGTAGACCTCGATCAGTAGTGCGCCGCTGGCTTCGTCGTTCTCCCGGGCCAGACCCTCGATAATGGCTTTTTGCAAAGCGGCGGGAGCCTTGGAACCGAGTTGCTCCGTCAGCGCCGCCTGGATGGCCGGCGACGTGTGTCGCAGGCCGATCAGGCTGCCGGCCGCTGTGGTGCGACGATTCTCCGGGGCGGTGGAATCGGCGAGCGTGGCCAGCTCATTTTCGACGACGGCTTTCACCGCGTCTCCCAACGCATTTTGTTTGTCCCAGGCGTGCAAGAGCGGCAGCGCGGCGGGGGCCGCCTCGGTCTTTAACAGCCTCTGGAAGTCCGCCTGCAAAGCCGGAGTCCACTCGGACGTGCGCGCCGGCAAAAGGATGGCGGAGAGTTTTTCCAGAATGAGGGTATGGAAATGCGGTGGTATGGCGACGACTGGTCCACGATCCGATTCGGCGAGTTCCGAGACGACTTTCGCCGCCAGGGCCGGGTCCTGTTTTTCCGCGATCTTGGCGGTAACGCGAGAGATAAAGTCGTCCGCAGCCTCGCTCTCCCCCAGATGTTCAGCGGTGCGCAAGTATTCGAGCGGCTTGGCTTCCACGGCGGCGAGAACCGCCGACTTGATATAGTGATCGCTGGACTCAACGTACTTTGCAGCAAGCAGAGCTTCCGCACGCCATCCCAAGAGTGTTCCCACTCCATTGGAAGTAGAGGAATCATGGAAATCGCGAATCCCCAATGCAAGCACACCATTCAACTCGTTGGCGAGGTTGGGATCGGCCACACGGCTGACCAGCGTCTGATACCAGCCGGCGGCGGTGGAACTGTCTCCGCGCCCCGCGCCGGAGCGCACGACGTCGATCTTTAGCGCATTGCGCGCCACAGCGTCGTTTTGATCGCTCGCCGCTTGCAAGAGAAGCGCATCATCGAGTTTGCCTTCCCTCTGCAGTAGCCAAAGCGCTTGCACCCGCGCCGGCGCCGGCTTCGTCACGTCGCCAGCCACCTTGGTCAATTCTTCCGCACCTTCATTGCGCTCCGCCAACAGGCGGGCCGCCGTCATGCGCACCGGCTGATTCGGCGACGATAGCGCCGCAACAAGACCGCTGGCGTCCGCATGCGAAAGATCCTGCACCGGCAGCGCTTCGGCCTGCCGATGATTCAGCCGCCAGATTCGCGCGAAGTAATGATCACGGTCGGGCCGCACCGCCGCGTTGACGTTGTTATGCGCCGGGCCGCGCGTGTCGTTATGAATCACCGCCTGATTGTAAAAATCGACAACGTAGAGCGCCCCGTCCGGGCCGATGCGCGTCTCGATGGGTCGAAACCACATGTCGCGCGAGACAATGAATTCCGTCTGCTCGCGGCCTTTTTCCTTATGCGTCGTATAGCTGATGCCGTCCGGCGTGACAAAGGAATGATGGACGATGTTAATCGTCGGCTCTGTGGTGAAGTAACTGCCGTTCCACTCCGCCGGCCAGGTCCCGCCATCGTAGATCGCGCATCCCGCCGCCGCCGTGAAATGCCCCACCCAATCAATCTGGCGATAGGCCTGCTGCTCCCAGGTCATGAGCGGGAAAGTGGAATCGCTCGGCTTAACGATCTTATAGCTCGGCGTGTCGTCGTACTTGCCCCGCGCCAGCACACTCTCCGGCAGCAGGGTTTGCATGAGCAGATCGCCGCTCGTCGGCTGCGTCCACATGATCTCGTCGTCCCAGGTCACCGCCAGACCCCAGGTGTTGCCGCCCTTGGAAGAATATTGCTCGATCGCCGAGCCATCCGGTTTGAAGCGGATCACGCCGGAGCCGATGCTTCCAAAGTGTTTGGTTCCGTCGCCATTGGTGACATCCTTGCTGCCGCTGTAGCCGTGTGTCGCGTAGATCCAGCCATCCAGCCCCCAGCGCGGATTGTTGATCACGGCGTGCGTGTCAAAGGTCCCGAGGCCGTGATAGAGCACCTCCACCTTGTCCGCCTTGCCCGTGCCCTTCGTATCGCGCACCCAGAGAATGTCCGGCGCCTGGGTCACGATCACGCCATCCTTGTAAAAGACGAAGCCCGTCACGAGATCCAGACCCTCGTAGAAAACTTGTTTCGTGTCGGCGATGCCGTCGTGGTTCGAGTCGACGAGGATGGAGATTTTGTCGTGCGCCGGCCGGTTTTGTTTCCCGGCCTCTTCCACCAGGCTGCCGTGATCTTTCCACTCGGCGCCGGCATACTCAGGCTTCATGCCGCGACGGCCGTTGGGGTACTCGGGTGTTTCTGCGACCCAGAGTCGGCCCTGCGGATCCCAATCCAGAGCGATAGGTTTATTGATCACCGGCTCCGCCGCGATCAGATTGGTCTTGAAGTCGGGATGGATGGCAAGTTTGGCCAGCTCCTCGATGGGCGTGGAAGGCCCGCCCACGGGGTAACGCAGGCTCCCCAGTTCATCCTGGGAGCATAGCTCGTTGATGTTATCGCGCTTGCCCGCCCAAGCGATGCCGCGGAGTAACACTGCGCGATACTGCGGCTGCTCGAAGGTCTTCCAGTTGTGCCCCGGGATGGAAACAAACGCGCGGTTCCAATCCGTTTCATAGGTCCACATCTGCGGCGCGGAATTGTAGACATGTGGAAAAGCGCGCCCATTTTTCAAGCCGCGCTGATCCGGCGTCCACGTGGAAGCCAGCACGCGAATCGTGGGATCCAGATCCAGATCGTAGTAGAGCTCGTCGTCGAGGTCGAAATTCGAGGCCCCGGTGGTGATCGGGTTTTCGTTGTTAACATAGTAGAGCGACATGTCGCCCTCGAACCACTTGGCCTTCCCGTTCGTCCAGGCCCCGCCGATCACGCTCTTCACCCAGGCCGGGTCCTTGGCGCCACAGAGCCCGTCGTGAATCACCACAAAGCCGCCGCCGCGCTTGGCAAAGGCGTCGATATTCGCCCGCTGCTCCGCACTCACGTCCCACGGGTCCTGCGCATAAACCACGACCACGTCCGTGGCGTCGAACTGCGCCGCCGTCGGCCACCCCAGTGCGCCATCCACAACCGCCCCGCGCTCGCGAAGCAGCTGCGTGTAGTCCTTGAGAAAGTGAGGATGGTCGTGCTGCTCGGGTCCGTGGGTTTTGACGCCGGCGCGGATGAAAATGCGGATGGGATCGGCGTGCGCGACCAGACCGACGCCGAAGACGAGGGCTGCTGCAAAGACAGAGGCAATACGGCTCATGGGAAGAAAATGAACGGAGGGAAGATTTAGCGCAAAGCGGAAAGCGAGCGGGAACGGGCGCCGTCTTCGACCGATGGCATCGGTTGGGGAAAACTACGCACGCTCTGCGCTTCACGGTTTCGCTCTGGCGCACTATCGTATAATCCGCCGCCCATCCCTCCATGAGTAAAACGCACGAGAATCTATCGGAAACGAACATCCTCGGCCCGGATACCCGGGAATGGCGCGTGCATTCGGCCAATTGCCCCGCCCTGACCGGCCGCCACATCGCCCATGTCGGCATCTCCGACGCCGCCGCCCCCTACGAGACGGTGCGGATGGATCTGAGCGGCACGTATCTGCTCTCATGCTTCGGCGGCCAGGGGCAGATCCTCATCGACGGGCGCTGGCAGCTTTGCAAGACAGGCTGGTCCTGCCTAGCCCCGCCCCACGCCCTCCTGGCCTTTCACGCCGTGAAGGGGCACCGCTGGGAATTCTCCTGGGTTCGCTACCAGCAGCCACCCGAGCAGAAGCCGATCATCTCCACCTCCTCGCCGGCCATGGCGCGCTTCAATCCGCAGCCACTGCGCTCCGCCATCTTTGGCCTCTACCACGAGATGGACGGTTCCGTCGCCCCGCCGACCGTGAGCCATTGGGTGGAATTGATTCACCTCTACGTCTCGCGCTTCGCCCAGCCCTGGCAGACCGACGACCGACTCACCAGCCTCTGGGAATACGTCGCCGCGCGTCTGGATGAAAGCTGGACGCTCGATCTCCTCGCCCAGCGCTGCCACCTCAGCGCCGAGCATCTCCGCCGGCTCTGCCGCAAGGAATTGGGCCGCAGCCCCATGCAGCACATCATTTACCTGCGCATGCAGGCCGCCGCGAATTTGCTCTCCACGACGGACGATAAGATCGAGACCATCGCCGCCGCGACCGGCTACGAAAATCCCTTCGTTTTCTCGACGACCTTCAAGAAATGGGTCGGCTGGCGTCCGAGCGAATACCGCGCGCGAAGCGCGGCGGGGCGATAGAGATGCGCGCTCGCTCAATATAGCCCCAGAGGCTGCAATGCAAAATCCGGAAACACCCGCCGCAACGCCTCGTCATCGCAACCATGCCGCGCCAAAATCGGCGCCAGCACATTGCGATAGTTATTCAGCACCGGCACATCGCCCGGCCCCTCCAGCTTATCGCTATCCAGCCCCGGCCAAGGCCCAAACACCCGCCCCGTGCGCATCCCCTGACCCATCGCCAGCATCACACTCCCCCGGCCGTGATCCGTGCCAAAAGCTGAATTCTCCGGCACTCGCCGTCCAAACTCCGTCATCACCACCACCGTCACCCGATCCATTTCTTTCCCGAGGTCCCGGCGAAACGCCGCAAGTCCCGCCCCGAGATTCCGCAACAGCGGCTCGAGCAAGGTCTGCTGCGTGAAATGCGAATCCCACCCGCCGAGATCGAGCGACGCCGCCTCCAACCCCACGCCTGCTTTCACCAATCGCGCGACTTGCTGGAGCCCCTGGGCAAAATCATTTTTCCCATACTCTGCGCCATTGGCTGGAAGATAAGTCTGCGTGCGCATGGCGTCGATGCGATCCAGCGAAGCAAACGTATCCCGCGCCGCCGCGCCGAGCAGCCCATCCTCCTCCGCATAAAGCTGCTGCAACTCCCGGCGCAGCCCTGGTGTCGTGGCGCCCAGCGAAAAATCATCCAGACTCGTCATCACCGTCGCCGATGGCGCCCCCAGCAAACTTTCCGGGAGCAGCCTGCCCACCGCCACACACGAAAGCGCGCCGCTCGCGGCCTCCGCACGCGTGCGCAGATACCGCCCCAGCCAGCCGCCCGCAGCCAACCCGCCATGCTCCATGAGATCCTGCGCCTCGAAATGAGAGCGCGTCTGATCCTCACTTCCGGCCCCGTGCACGATGGCCAGCCCGCCTTCTTTCCACGCAGGTTCCAGATCGCTCAGGAGCGGATTGAGCCCAAAAAATCCATCCAGCGGGATCGCCTCCTTCTTCGCCAGACCGAGCCGCGGCCGCGCCCGATAGTAGGCGTCGTCTTCCACCGGCGCCACCAGGCTGAGCCCGTCCGCCCCGCCGCGCAGAAAAATTGCGACAAGTGTCGGCGCCGCATTTTCACGTTGGCCGCTGAGATAGGTTTGCGTGCTCATCGCTCGGGTTGCCACATGGAGTGAGTGACCAGTGAGACGCGCGGACGTGCGCTGCGGTTACAGCTGAAATTCTCACTGAGCCCGCGCCCACGATTCTTGCCAAATCGGCGACCGCCTCTCATGCTGGCCTCGATTCTAGAAAACCCGGTCCCGCTGCGGGGCCAATAATCGATACATCCTATGGCTCAAGAACTCCCACCACTTCCGTATCCGGCAAATGCCCTGGAACCGCACATCGATGCCCGGACCATGGAAATTCATCACGACAAACATCACGCGGCCTACGTGACGAATCTCAACAAAGCCCTGGAGTCCGCTCCCGCCCTGGCCGACAAGAGCGCCGAGGCGATCATCACCGACCTCGCCTCCGTGCCGGATGCCGTCCGCACGGCCGTCCGCAACAATGGCGGCGGGCACGTGAATCACACCTTTTTCTGGAACGTCATCGGCCCCGGCGGCACGGGCAAGCCCTCGGGCAAGCTCGCCGACGCCATCGATCAGGCCTTCGGCTCCTTCGATGAATTCAAGGATAAATTCGCCGCCGCGGCCGCCGGACGTTTCGGCAGCGGCTGGGCTTGGCTCTACGTGAGCGGCGGCAAGCTGGAAATCGGCTCCACAGCGAACCAGGACAACCCGATCATGGGCAAGGCGGTCGCCGGCATCGAAGGCAAACCCGTCCTCGGCCTCGACGTATGGGAACACGCCTACTACCTCAACTACCAGAACCGCCGTCCCGACTACGTGAAGGCCTGGTGGAGCGTGGTAAACTGGGATCAGGCGGAGAAGAACTACGAAGCGGCGCTGGCCTAGTTAACTTAATTAAGGCTGCCTTTTCGCAGCAGACCATTTCGAAGGGCGCGGTGAAAACCGCGCCCTTTTTGCGTTGTGGACGAAGGGTCCAAAATTGCGCAGGCGGCGCCTTTCCTGGGAGCACGCTTCGCCATCCCTTCCCACCACCCAAGACCGGCCCAAAATCCAACGAAAATTACTCAGGAACACTCCGTACAACCACAGAATGAGTCGCGCACGATGAGGTTTTCAGTCCCCCAATGTTTGTCACCAACCTCTCCTCTGCTGCCAGCAATTGGTTCGAAGTCCTCCAGACCACGCCCCGCAGCCAGACCGCCGTCATGAATCTGGCGCCTGGCGAGGCGAGCGGCGCGTCCCTGGAGGCTCACCCTATCAGCGACCAGGTGCTCCTGGTCCTGGAAGGCGAAGTCATGGCCCACGTCGCGGAAGAAACTGCCCGTCTCCGCCGCGGCGACCTCATTCTGGTCCCTGCGGGCGTCGATCACCGCTTCCACAATACCTCCGACCAGGAGGCGCGCGCCTTTACTGTCTACGCCCCGCCGGCTTACCCGGCGGGGACGAGAGGGTAGAACGGCGCCTTACCAGGCCATCGCGCCGATCCGTCGCGCGGCTTCTTCGGCATTCGCCCGAGAATTGAACGCGCTGATGCGGAAATATCCCTCGCCGGCTGCGCCAAAGCCGCTGCCCGGCGTGATGACGATATTCGCTTCGCTCAGCATCCGGTCGAAGATCTGCCACGACGTGGCGCCCTGCGAGCCCTTGACCCAGATGTACGGGGCGTTTTCGCCGCCCCATACCTTCAGGCCCGCCTGCGTCACGCAGTCGCGCAGGATCTTCGCATTGCCCATGTAGTGGGCGATGAGCGCCTCGACCTGCTCCTGGCCTGCGGGTGAATAGATGGCTTCCGCCGCGCGCTGCACCACGTAGGAGGCGCCGTTGAATTTCGTGCTCATCCGCCGATTCCAGAGCGGATTCAGCGCGCGCTTCTCTCCGCTGGCCGTGCGCGCTTCGAGCGCCTTCGGCACCACGGTAAAGGCGCAGCGCACGCCGGTGAAACCGCCATTCTTCGAAAAGGAACGGAACTCGATCGCGCATTCCCGCGCGCCGGGGATTTCATAGATGGAATGCGGCAGCGCCGGATCGGAAATGTACGCCTCGTAGGCGGCGTCAAAGAGGATGATGGCGTCGTTGGCCCGCGCGTATTCCACCCACTTCACGAGTTGCTCGCGCGTCGCGACCGCGCCTGTCGGGTTATTCGGAAAGCAGAGGTAGACGACATCCACCTTTTCCTCCGGCACGCCGGGGACGAAGCCATTGGCCTCATTGCCCACGAGATAGGTCAGGCCTTCGTAGGCTCCAGAATCGCCGGCTTCGCCCGTGTGCCCAGCCATGACGTTCGTGTCGACGTAGACGGGATAGACCGGGTCCGTAACGGCGATGCGGTTCTGGCTCCCAAGGATGTCGAGGATATTGCCCGTGTCGCACTTCGACCCGTCGGAGACAAAGATTTCGTCCTCCGAGACCTCGAGCCCGCGCCGGCGGTAGTCGTGCTCGGCGAAGGCCTTGCGCAGCCATTCGTAGCCCTGCTCGGGGCCGTAGCCGTGAAAACTCTCACGCTGGCCGAGATCGTCCACCGCGCGGTGCATGGCCTCGCGGACCGCCGCGGGCAGCGGCTCCGTGACGTCGCCGATGCCGCAGCGGATAAGCCGCTTGGCGCCTTCCGGATTCGCATCGCAAAATGCCTTCACGCGCCGGCCGATCTCCGGAAAGAGGTACCCCGCGCGGAGCTTCAGATAGTTGTCGTTCAAGTAAGCCATTGGAAAAAGGGCGTGAAGAATGGATGAGGATTGCCCGGGGAGCAACCCTACTGATCGATCTCTGGCAAAAGCCGCGCGCGATAGATGCGCAATCCCCGCGTTCGGGCCGACGCCCGGGCGACCGCCAGTTCCCGGTCGTCCGGCGAAAACACCAGCCGTGTCATGCTTCCGGCGAGATCCTGCACGGCCAGTAATTCCTGCCCCGAAGCGACATTCCAGAAGCGCAATTCCCCATCCTCGCCGGAGGAGGCCACCGTCTTGCCGTCGTAGGAAAAGGCCACGGCTTCCACCATCTGTTTGTGTCCGACACAAGCCCCGAGCAAAGCGCCCGTGCGCGCATCCCAGATCCGGACGGTTTCATCCATTCCCCCGGTCGCTGCCATCCGGCCGTCTGGCGAAAATGCCACCGCGAGCGTGCCGCGCGACTCCGCTCCAAGGGTCGCGCGTACGACAAATGTCGCTGCGTCGAGCACCACGACGCGTGCATTTTCCGGCGCGAGCGCCGGCATCTCACCGATCTCAGCCGGCGCCGGGGCCACCGCCAGGGTTTTTCCATCCGGCGAAAACACGGCCCTTGACGCCCAGCGCCGCAGGTCGACTCGCTTCCCGCTTCGTAAATCGAGCGCCTGCAAATTCTCCCCGCCACATTCCGAGACCAGGCTTCCGCCGTCCCGGGACACTGCCGCCAGAGTCACCGGTCCGTTGCCCACCTTCACCAGCCGCTCTTCTCCTGTGGCCAGATTCACAATCCTCACCCGGCCATCGTCCAATCCCTCGGCCAGCAGCGAGAAATCCCCATCGACCGCCACTCGCTCGGGCGAGGCATGCTCCTCCTGCAGCGCCGACCGGCCCAGCGCCTGTCGGGTCGCGGCATCGTAAAAGACGACTGCATTTTCGCGCGTGATCGCCGCCAACCGGCGCCCATCGGTGGAGAAACCCAGCGGCTCGAGCGCCTCGCCGATGGCTTCTTCGCTTTCGGTCTTTGCCCGCAAATCCCACATAAATACCGCGCCCAGCCGATCACAGGTGACAACTGTAGCGCCATCCGGCGCAAAGGCCACCGCGCCCACTTCGGCGAGATGCCCCTGCCGAATGGCCACGCGCTTCTGCCGGCGCAAGTCCCACAGCCGCACGGAATGATCCAGGCTCGCCGTGGCCAGCAGTTGCCCGTTCGGCGAGACGGCCAGCGAGGAAATGACTCCGGTGTGTTCCGGCCGCTCGGGATCTTCCGGCATCGCCGCGATCTCTTTTCCCGCAGTCTCTTTTTCCAAGCGCACATCCCAGAGCCCCACGGTAAAAACCCCGTGCTCCGAGAGCCCGTTCTGCGCGACGATGAGCGTCGCTCCATCCGGCGTAAACGCTAGGGTGCGCATGGGATGGAAAAACGCAATCGCCCCGCCCGTGAGCGCGCCGACCGAGTCCGGCAAAACGACCTGCTTCAGCCCATCCGCCATCGGCCACAGAGCGATGCCCCCCGGGCTGTCGCAGGCCAGCGTCTGGCCATCCGGCGAGAAAGCCGCCGGCGATGCCGCCTTTTCGAGAAAACGCTCTTGGGTCCAGGTCGCCGTGTCGCGTATGCAGATGCCCTCCGGGCAAATGATGGCGATGCGCCGGCCATCCGGTGAAAGGGCAAAGGGACCGATGCCTTCGCTCCACGAGGCAGTTTCAGTCCAGGTTTCGGTATTCCACAGATGAATCGTCCCGGCCGCAGCCGTGACCAGTGTCCGGCCATCCGGCAGAAAGGCCAGCGAGTCTGCGGCCACCGGGAGCCGGGCCAGCCGTTCGCGCGTAGACAGTCGGCAAAGCGTCACCGCGGAAAGTCCGCCCACCGCCAGGACATCGCCCGAAGGCGAGAAAGCCAGGGCCGCCGCGGGTTCGCCATGGCTCGGCAAGGCCTCGCGCGGATCGCCCTGGCACTGCTGCCAGAGGTAGCGCCAGGCAAAGCCGCGCAGATCGGCCTCGCCGGCGTGCGGACGCTCCTTGTCCAGCAGTTGCCGGGCGCGGCCGAGATTGCCGGAAGCCAGCGCCATCTGGGCGAGTTCGGTATTGGCGACGTATTCACTAATGCGGGCCGACGCGCGTTCGCTTTCCGCCGTGGCGCGCAATTCCGTCTCCAGCGCCTGCGCGGCCAGGGCCTGCCGCGCGGCGCTCCGCGCCTGCGCCGCATCGCGAAATCCAAAAAACGCCGCCGCAACAACCGACGCCGCCAGCGCCGCTCCGCCGAGGACCGCGCCCCAGCGCCGGCGCATGAGTTTGCCCGCGCGATACCAGTGGCTCGGCGGCCGGGCGAGAATGGGCTCGCTCAGGAGGAAATGCTGGATATCCGCCGCCAGCGCCGACGCCGCGGCATAGCGCCGGCGCGGATCCTTCTCTAGCGACTTCATGCAGATCCAGTCGAGATCGTGGCGCACCTTCCGCACCAGACGACGCGGATCAAGCCGACGCTGTTCGGCGGTCTCACGCAGTTCCTCCGGCGAAAAGCTCCGTAGAAAACTGGAAGGCCGCGCGGGCTCGCGCTCGCGAATGGCGCGGCGGATTTCGTCATGCCCACGCCGGCGCAGCTTGTCTTCGTCAAAGGGCGTGCGCCCGGTGAGCAGTTCGTAGAGCACGACGCCCAGGGAATAAATGTCGGTGCGCGTATCCACCATCTGGCCGGAGTCCGCCTGCTCCGGCGACATGTACAGCGGCGTGCCCAGCATCTGTTCGGCCATGGTGAAAAGCCGTGTGCCATCGGTGAGCCCCTGCTCGGTCGCCTTGGCCAGGCCGAGGTCGATCACCTTCGGCACGGGCAGGAAGTCGTCATTCAGGGCGACGAGGATATTCGACGGCTTCAGGTCGCGATGGATGATGCCTTTCTGGTGCGCGTGCTGCACGGCAAAGCACACCCGCATAAAAACCTCCAGCCGGCTCTCCACGGAAAGCCGCGCCTTGTCGCAGTACTCCGTGATCGGGATGCCCTTGACTAGCTCCATGACGAAGTAAGGCCGCCCATTTGACGTCGCCCCAGCGTCGAAAACCTTCGCGATACCCGGGTGATCCATCATCGCCAGCGCCTGGCGCTCCTGCTCGAAACGCACCACGACCTGCCGCGTATCCATGCCCGGCTTCAGGATCTTCAGCGCCACACTCCGGCGGACCGGCTTTTCCTGCTCAGCCTTCCAGACGATGCCAAAGCCTCCTTCGCCCAGCTGCTCTACGAGTTTGTAGGGCCCGATGAATTCGCCCGGCTCCTCCGGCCGCAGGGCGGCGAGGATCGCTTCGACATCGAGCGAAGAGGGCGGCTTGTGACCGGTCGGCGCTCCCGCCGTCACCGCCTGGCTGTTGGAATCACCTTTGTCCTCGTCTTCGACGGACACCTCGCAAGTCGTCTGCCGCGCGATCTCTTCCTCGACCCACTTTCGCAGGGCTGGTTCTTCCCGGCAGGCCTCGTCGAGAAAGGCCATGCGCTCGGCGCCCGCCGGCCGGTCCAGGGCGGCAAAATACACGTCCAACTCACGGGGACCGGGAGCGGGCGTGGCATTCATGAGTGACCTCCGGCAGCGCGGAGGGGGGCGGCGGCTGGCTTCCGCATAAGCAGGGTATCTTACCGGGAAACAGGCGTTGGACAATCGGCGATTGCGGTTCGTTGAAATGCGCTTGTTTCCCGCCATCCGCGCCGTGCTACCCTCGCGCCATGCCGCAATTCGTCGCCTTCCTCCGCGCCATCAATGTCGGCGGACGCAACGTCACCATGGCGGCGCTCCGCAGCCATTTCGAAGAGCTGGGCCTATCCCAGGTCGAGACCTTCATCGCGAGCGGCAACGTGCTCTTCGAGTCGAAGGCGCGAAATACGACAGCCTTGGAAAAGAAAATCGAAGACCATCTCGAAACGGTCCTCGGCTACGAGGTCTCGACCTTCGTTCGCAGCGCAGCCGAGGTGGCCGCGGTGGCGAAAACCCGCCCCTTCACCGAAGCGCAAATGAACGCCGCTGCAGCCTTCAACGTCGCCTTCCTCACCAAACCCGTAGAGGCCAAAGCCCTCGAGCGTTTTCAGACCGACATCGACGACTTCCGCGCCGAGGGCCGCGAAGTCTACTGGCTCTGCCGGCAAAAACAGAGCGAATCGACTTTCTCCAACAAGGTCTTCGAAAAAGCCCTCGGCGTGCGCGCCACCTTTCGCGGCCTGAACACGGTCGAAAAACTCGCCGCAAAAATGGCGACGAAAGCATGACCGAGCGCGCGGAAATTCCGGTCCTCACCTTCGCCTCCCCGCGCGAATGGGAGCGTTGGCTGGAAAAGCACTACACCGATCCCAACGGCATCTGGCTGAAATTCGCCCGCGTCGGCGTCGGCATTGCTTCCATCAACCACGCCGAGGCCTTGGATCCGGCCATCTGCTTCGGCTGGATCGACGGCCAAACGCGCTCAATCGATCCGCAATACTGGATGCAGCGCTTCGCCCCGCGCCGCCCCCGCAGCAAGTGGTCCAAGGTGAATTGCGCCAAAGCCCTGCAATTCATCAAAGCCGGCGCCATGCGCCCCGCCGGCCTCGCCGAAGTCGAGCGCGCGCAAGCCGACGGCCGCTGGGCCGCCGCCTACGACGCCCCCAGCGCCGCCAAAGTCCCGCCAGATTTACAAGCTGCATTCGACAAACATCCGCAGGCGGCAAAGTTTTTCGCCGAACTCGACGGGAGGAATCGCTACGCCATTCTGCATCGCCTGCAGGATGCGAAAAAGCCGGAGACTCGCGTGCGCCGCCTGGCGAAATTCGTCGCGATGTTAGAGGCGGGTGAGAAGATACATTAGTTTAGCGCTCGAAACGCTTGGCACCGGAGGGAAACCGGCGCCTTTGGAGTGCGTGGAGCTTGCTCCCGCTTTGTCAGCGTAACACGCGCCCAAGACGTGGAGCTCGACGAAATGCTTCCAAAACACAGAGCACGCCGAACGTTTCCCTGATAAATTGCCACACTGACAAAGCGGAAGCAAGCTCCCGCACCAAAAACCCGCCGCCTCCCAGCCTGGAGCCGGCTCCAGGACAGGCGCCAGTTAACTAGCCAAGGCTTCGCTCGCTACTTTCCCCCCGCCCTACCAGACAACACCCTACCCTCCCCAACCCACTTCCTAAACCCCTCATCCCCCCAAAGCCTCCGCGCCAACATCTCATAGCCCTCCGTCAACGGATGGCTCGCATCCGCATATAACTCACTCGGCAAAACTTCCGGCTGAACCACCGTCGCATCCCGCGCCAAACCGTTCGTCACCCCGGCCCGCAACACCTCATAAGTCTCCCGCTGTTCCGGCGCGACCATGTGCGTATTGAACGGCCCAAGAATCACCAACACGTCATTCCCCTGCTCGTGCAATTCGTGCACCAGCTGTTCAAACGCCCCCCATTGTTTCGACTGCCACAACCCGACCCATTCGAAATGTGTCGGCTCCGCCCCATCGGTATTCCACGCCTTGTGCCGGCGGCTCGTTGGCCCGCGCTGCGGATCATTCGCCGGCTCTCCCGGAATTCCCGCCGCCACCGCCGTCCATGGATTGCGCCACGCGTTGACATACTTCGGGGGGATGTTGCCGTCATCCTCCAAAGTCCACTGCGGAAGGCTGCGCTGATCAAAGTAAGCGATCTGCAAATGCTGCACCCAGCTATAAAACGAAACCCGTCGGTCCAGACACGCGCTGAACCGCTCCGAAGCATCTGCCCGGTAACAGCGCAAGTTTTCATCAAACTGCGGCACGAGCCGCGAGTGATTGAACCGCTGCTCCGTCGGCGCGCTCAAGTCCACTTGCGGACTCGTGAGCCATAACAAATTGCACTGCACAATCACCTTGCGATTTTTCAACTCCCCGCCATAGCCGCTTACCAATCCCACCAGCGCCAAAGGAAACAACCCATTCACGCCGCAATTCACAAACTGCGGCGCCTCTTCCTGCGCGTTGAGAAAATGGGAGAGCGTACCGTCCGGCCGAACATATTCGCCCCAAACCACTGAATCTCCAAGAATGGGAATACTCGCCGCCGGCGCCTGCTCCAACCGCCGCTGCCAGAGCCAGTAGTCTTTGCTCAAGGCATAAGGAACCCGGTAATCCGCCCCCGCCTGCAAAGGCTCGACCTTCTTCCAAATCCGAGGCGCGGCCAGGGCAAAAGTTACGACCAAGATTGCCGCAATCCCCCATTGCCGCGCATTGAGCCGCACCTCGTTCACGCCAAAAACCGACCCGCCGCGCTTCGGTAGGCCGGACGCCGCCTCTGAATTAGAAGTGGAAACTGGCGTCGTCATCAGAATTGAAAATAGATGAACGCCTGCCCACCCGACGTGCAGAATCCCAGGTACAACATCATCCCCACCGCGCAGGCCACGCGCAGCGGAGGCCAGGCCAGCGCGCTGCGAAAACGTGATTCATAAAGCCACTGATACGTCCAAACGGCGACAACCAGCGCGAGCATGAGCGCCGGAATCTGCGGCGTCTTCCACGCCGCGCCGCCAATGCGCCGCACGATGAGCCACGCGTCCGCCACCGATGCCGCCCGAAAAAAGATCCAGGCAAAGCAAACATAGCAAAAGACCCAGGCCTGCTTCGCCAGCCGGGGAACCTTTTCCCGGTAGAACGTCGAGCGTTCCAACTCCCGTGTGAGCAACACCCCCGCTGCGTGTAGCAAGCCCCAGATGGCATACGTCCAAGCCGCGCCGTGCCAGATACCTGAGACGAGAAACACAATGAGCAGATTCCGATAAGTCTGCGCCGCCCCGCCCCGATTGCCGCCCAACGGAATGTACAAGTAATCGCGGAACCACGTCGACAAGCTGATATGCCAGCGAGACCAAAACTCCCCGAGCCCCGCCGCCATATATGGATTGTTGAAATTCAGCATCAACTCAAAGCCCAAGACCTTCGCGATGCCTCGCGCCATATCGGTGTACCCGCTAAAATCGAAAAAGATCTGCCAGGCAAATGCCACCGTCGCCAGTGTGAGCGACGTGGCGTCGCACGCGTCCGGATTGTCGTAAACCTTGTCAACAAAAGGCGCGAGATAGTTGGCCAACGCCACCTTTTTGAAAAGCCCCGTGAGAAAAAGCGAAAGCCCGTCGGTCACATGGGCCACGCTCACCGGCGGCGGCTGCTTGAACTGCGGCAACATCTGCCGCGCACGCTCGATCGGGCCGGCCATGAGCTGTGGGAAGAAACAAACAAACGTCGCGAATCGCAGGAAATCGCGCTCCCGCTCCGCCCGCCCCAGGTAAAAGTCGATGGTGTAACTCATCGACTGAAAGGTGAAAAAGGAAATCCCCACCGGCAGCACATAGGCCAACCCGTGCGGCATGAGCATGGAGGGATCGGCGAGATGCAACCGCAGATGCCCGGCGGCAAAGAGCGCATTCACATTTTCCACCACAAAGCGCGCATACTTGAAGAAAAGGAGCAGCGTGAGGTTATTGACCAGACTGATGATCAACCAAATCCGCCGACTGGCCAGCCACGCGCCCAGCGCCATCAGAAAGACGAGCGCCGCGAGCAGCAACACTGCCGCCCTCCAACTTCCGGCGACAAAGGAAAACCCTGCGAAACTAAGCGCGAGCCCGAGCGCCACGACTGCTGAGCAGCGCAACCATGGGTCCGTCGGACCGCGCTTCCACTCCACTCGCCCGCCTGCTCCCGCCGGCGGACAGTGATCCATGAACGCAACCAGCAGATAATCCAACGCCGTGGAATAAACCACGAGCAGCAGGTAATACGGATTCCACCACCCATAAAAAAAATACGAGGCCGCCAGCAGCCAGGGGATCCACAGGGAGGTGCGCCTCAGGGCATAGTACACTGGCAGCACCACCAGCATGAAAATGAGAAACGGCCAGGTGTGGAAAAGCACGGCGCGTGAAGAAATATCCCGAAATCAAGAGGCGGCTCTAAACAAGCGAGGCCGCCACGAAACTATTTGACCGGCGCCGCCTTGGTCCACTGCGCGACCTCCTCCGGCGTCGCCCGCCGCACACAACGAAAGCCGCAGAAGTCCGTCGCGAAGCAGGCATCCGTATTTCCCGTCCTTTCGCCCCGGCGCGCCGTGACCCGGCACATCTCCGCGCTCGCATTCCAGTTGCCGCCCCGCATCACCCGCTTCACGTCCTTGCCTGGACTCGGCGGTCCGGTCGGATCAGTCGCTGGACTCTCTTGGTAAAACGTCGCGCCATACACGTCTTCGCACCATTCGGAGACATTCCCGTCGATATCGTAAAGGCCCCAGGCGTTCGGCTTCTTCTGGCCGACCGCATGCGTCTTCTGATCGGCATTTTCCGCATACCAGGCATACTGGCGCAGTTTATCGGCCGAGCCAAAGTCGTACGGCGTCTCCGCCCCGGCGCGCGCGGCGTATTCCCACTCCGCCTCGGTGGGCAAGCGATAGCCGGTGGCCGAGTAGTCGCAATCCCACTCCACGGTCTTCTCGTTATAGCAAGGCGTAAGCCCCTCCAGTCGCGAACGTTCGTTGCAATACCCCTTGGCATCCCGCCAGCGAATGCGTTCGACCGGTGTCTTCGCATTCTCTTGCCAGTGAGAAGGATCCGGCAGCTCCACCTTGGCCAACATTTCGTGCGTGACCTCGTATTTATCGATGAGGAAACCCGTTACGGTCACTTTGTGCGGCGGCGCTTCATCCGGATTGCCGTCGGCGGCGCCCATGGTGAATTGCCCGCCCGGCAGGTACACTGCTTCGATTCCCGATTTTGTGGTCACGGCCGCCGGCGGCGTCGATGCATTGCCAGCCGCACTTGAAGCCGCCGCATCACCCGCCGGCTGTTTCTCACAAGCTGCCAGCAGCGCGATCATCCCAAGCGCCGCCCATCCGGTAGAACGAATAAGCGCGCAGTTCATTTCGCCGCGCCCTTTCCATCGAACCACGCAGGTTCCTTGTTGCTCTGGCCATCCTTGGTCAGCTGCACCGCCTGGTCAGGCTCCGTATTGAGATGCACCGTGCGCGCGGGTTGGGCCGAGACGGCAAAGAGATTCCAATCCTTCGCATAGACGCCGATGATTTCGCACGCCGCCTGAAAGGTGCCCGTCTTCGACAAGTCCCCTTCCCCATCCGGCCCGCGGCTGAAGCTCACGAACTTGGAATCTGGCGACCACGCGATGTGATAGACCTTGTTCTTCTCGTCGATGATGTGCATCTCGCGCGGCCCCACCTTCGGATCGTCGGAGTTCGTGTCGATCGACGCCGTGGTGACTTCGTGATCACTGCAGCCCCAGGCGATATGCTGCCCATCCGGACTGACTGTCGGTCGGCAGCCCGGGATCTTCAGATCGATGACTTTGTTGCCCTGCGCTTCGATCGCCAGAATGGCGTGGCCGAAGCCCATGCCGCCATGGACCGTCGCCACGATCCATTTGCCATTCGGCGCAAACCGCGGGTGATAGAGATGCCGCAGATTTTCGGAATTGGGATGCGCCTCCGCCTGCCCGCTATCTACGTGATAAAACATCATCCCCTTGGTGTAGTAATCGACCACGTCGAATTTGCTATATTCCTGCGGAAGATAGCCGATGACTTTGCCATCCGGGCTCCAAAAAGGTTCGCGCGCATGATCGGCGATCATCTTTCGATTCTGCCCATCGATATCCATGATCCAGAGGCTGCGCACCGCCTCGCGCCCCTCGCCTGCATCCACATTATAACAGATCTTCCGTCCATCGGGCGAAATCTGCGGGTAGTGTTCGTTGACGTTCGGGGTCTGGGTGAGATTTATCGCGCCGGATCCGTCGGCATTCATGATGTGGATATCGCTATTGCCATCGGCATAGCTTTCCCAAGCGATCTTGAAAGGCGTAGCCTGGAGCGCATCGCGCAAAGGCGGAGCCGTTGGGGCGGGCGCGTCTTCGGCGCGAACGGCGCTCAGTGAAGCAGCCAGGAAGAGGGAAACAGCGCCGATCAGGCAGCGCTTTGGAGAGACAGGGGAGCGAAGCATGGCGAAGGTTTGGAGGAGAGACTGAGAGAGTGGAGACGGTTACGCCAGAGGCAATCCACCGTCCGGGTTTGCCTTAGAGGGTGTTGACGCACGCTGGATGACGGCTCCCTCCCATTATTCCCATTATTCGCATTCCTCCCATCTTCTGGCCTCTATCACTCCTGAGAGTATTTTTTATTAGTCTACGCCGCCTGCGGCGGGAACCACACGTACAGCATCAAATACACGAGCACGCCTGTCACCGACACATAGAGCCAGATCGGCCAAGTCCACTTCGCCAATTTCCGATGCCGATCATATCGCGCCTGCACGGCCGGAATCACCGTCACGATGATCAAAGGCAGCACCACCATGGCCAGGAAGACATGTGGGAAGAGAATAAGATAATACAACGTCTTCGGCCACCCCGTGTGCGTGAACACCGTGATCTTCGCCTGGAAATGATAGATCAGATAACACGTCAGAAACGCCGTCGACGAAATCAGCGCCGCCACCATCGAAGCGATGTGCACCGACTTCCTCTCATTCTTGATCGCGATGAGCCCGATGACGATGAAAAACGCGCTCAGCCCATTGAGGCTGGCATTGACGGGCGGCAGGTCGTGGACCGTCATGGCGTCTCTCCCAGCAAAGTGCCGATATCCTTCGTCAGCCGGTGAATCGCCTCCGCATCCGTGCCATCGTAAAAGCCGCGCACGAATCCCTGTCGATCCACCAGGGCCACCCGCGTGCTGTGGATGATCCGCTCCCCCACCGCCGCCGGATTCTCCGTGACGCTGAGTTTGAAACCCTGGTTCGCCAGCTTGTAAAGCTGCTCCTTGTCGCCGGTCAAAAAATACCACCGGTCGTCCGCATGAAACCGCTTCGCGTAAGCCTCGAGCGCGTCCGGCGTATCATTGATCGGATCGGTTGAAATCGAAACCAGCCTCACGTCCGCGGCCTTCCCAAGTGACTTCTGCACTTCGGCCAGGCTGGATGAAATCATCGGACACGGCCCGGGGCAACTGGCGTAAAAGAAATCCGCCGCCCAGACTTTGCCCTTGAGATCGCCCAGAGTCACGGGACGCCCCGTGCGGTCCTGAAGACTGAACTCCGGCACGGGCCAATACTTTTGCAGCGCTCCCGGCGCTGACGAAACCTCTGAGGCCGGCGGCTGCATCCGCACGAGCGCAGCCGATTCCCGCCGGCCAGTGAGATAAAACCCCATGGCCAGGACCAACGCGCCGAGAAAGAGAATGACGAACCGCATGTTCACAGCGGCGTCAGCTTACGCTTTTGCGCAGACCATCAGACCAAGGAGCAGCGGGAGATACAGGATCGAGGCAAAGAAAAGCTGCCGGGCGCTGGAGCGCTCGCGTTGGATGAGAAATTGCGCGGCAAATGCCAGCAGCCCTGCGTCGAGGAGCAGCGCGCCAAAGAGATAGGAGATGCCTGTCAACCCTGCGGTAAAGGGCAGCAGCGAAATGAGGCTGAGCCCCAGCGTATAGAGCATACTCTGGCTGGCCGTGGCCGAGCCGGTCGGATCATTGCGCTTCAGCATGGTGAAGCCCGCCTGAGCATACTCGTCGCGATACATCCAGGCGATGGCCAGAAAATGCGGCATCTGCCAGGTGAAAAGAATGCCGAAGAGCACCCATGCGCCAAAATCGAACCGTGAATGCACCGAGGTCCAGCCAATCATCGGAGGAATGGCGCCCGCCACCGCGCCAACCGTGACGCAGAAGGAGGTCTTCCGCTTCATCGGCGTATAGACTAAAACGTAGAGAAAGACCGTTGTTGCTGCCAGGATCGCGCTGACCGTATTTACGGTAAGCTGCAAATATCCGACGCCCAATACCGTAAGGCCTACACCGAGAGCCAGCGCCGTACGCCGGCGCATGCGCCCTGCTGGCAAAGGCCGGGTGCGGGTCCGCTCCATGAGCCGATCGACTTTGGCCTCGTAAACTTGATTGAGCACCGCCGCGGCCGCGGCCGCCAGCGCCGTGCCCAGGACCGCATTCATCATCCGCAGCCAGTCGAATTGGCGATCCGCCGCCATGCAATAGCCGACAAAGGCCGTGATGACGACAAACATGCTTAGACGCGCCTTCGTCAGCATCACGAGATCGCCAACCAGTCCCGGTTCGGCTTCCTCGCTGGGAATTTCCAGCGACAGGGTTTCGGAAGTGGATCGGGTCATGCTCATACGGTGGCCTCGTGCGAATGGCTGGGATTGGACGTGCGGCTCAGCCGCAGGGCGAGCCAAAGGCTGGTGGCGAGAAGCAACGCGCCGTTGACGACGTGGAAGGTCGTCAGCGTTCGAGGTTTGGTATGCCAGATCACGAGGACCCCGAGAGTAACCTGAATCCCGACAAGCGCAAGAAGCGTCCATGCGATCGGCGCTTCGCCCGGCGCTTTGCGCAGCACGGAAATGGCGACCGTGACCAGAAGCACGGTGACCGCCAGCGCGCCCACTCGGGTGTGCGTAAAATTCAGGTCGACAAAAGCATTGTGCACCGTCGGCAGCCACGAGCCGTTCGGCGCCGCCGCGGGAAAAGTGGGAATGACCAGCCCCACCTGGAGGTGCCGCATCGTCGCCCCAACAATGAGTTGCAGGTAGACCACCACCGGTAGTGACCAAGCCAGTCGGCGCAATGGGAGACTGACCGGCGAACGAACCGGCTCCTGCCAGCGCGGGGAAAGAAGAGTCGCGGCCGCAACCAGGACGCAGAGTTCAGCTTGAGCGACACAGCCGTGGAAAACACGAAAGGCCGTCGCCACCGAGACATTCCCCGCCGTCTCAATCGTAACGCGCAAGCCTCCCAGAGTTGCCTGCAAACAGATGCCGACGAACGCCGCAAAACAAAGCCAGCGCACCGGGCTCGAAAGCGCAGTCTCCCGCCGACGAGCCAGCAGAAGCGCCGCGAAGAGCCCAGCCATCGACCAGATGCTCACATGCATCACGATCAGCGACGGAACGCCCGAAAACTTCGCAATCGTCGTCAAGATGATGCTGCCGCCAATCGCGCCGCCCAGCGCCAAGAAATCATTCCATACCCACGCGCAAAGAATCGTCACCGCCAGACCCACACAAGACGCAAAAAGCCGATGCCCGTGCTCCAGCCGCACCGGGAAATTCTCCCACCATCCGTGGGGATTGAGCGAACCAAAGCTCAAGGGCCAATCCGGCACCGCCATCCCCGCCTGCCAACTCGTGACGAGTCCACCCAGAAAGATCAAAACCAATGTTGCCGCCACCACCACTTTGGCGAACACCGCCACCCGCGCCCGGTTATCCGAAGTCGCCGCGACTGAAGACCCGTCGACGACCGGAAGTGCAGTTTTATCGAGCGCGCTCAATTTTAAACGGGCGAGGCTGGGCGAACCCACAGCCTCGCCGTTGCCTCCGATCACTTGGCGGCAGGGGCTGCCGGAGCAGCCGCCGCGGGTTGAGTAGGATGCTGGAGCGCGATCAAATCCTTGGACCAAGATTCGAAGCTGGCCAGGTCTTCGACGACCATGTCCGCCTTCATCGTGGAGTGGCCGGAGCCGCAAAGCTGGGCGCAAACGATTTCATAGTGCCCGGCAATGATCGGCTTGAACCACATCGGAATGCGGGAACCCGGAATCGCGTCCTGATCCATCCGCATGTGCTGGAGCGAGAGACTGTGAATGACATCCTTCGAGCTCACTTCGATGACCGTCGGGCGCTGATTCACGAGATGGAGCTCGTTCTTGAACGTAAAGTCGTCCTTGCCGTCCGGATCATTCGGATCGAGCCCAAGCGGGTTCGACGCCGTGATATACTTGGCATCCTGGCGGCCGAATTTTCCATCGGCGCCCGCATAGTGGAAGGTCCAGGCAAACTGCTCGCCGATGGCCCGAATCCGCAGCGCGTCCGGAGAATCCTTCGGAAAATCCAAAACCCGCTTGCCCCACAGAGGGATGCCAAAGCCCAGGAGGAGCACCGCTTCCACGAGGACGACTGAAAATTCGATGTGCGCGGAGACCTTGCTCTTCACCCCATGATAGCTGGCCTTGGGATGCCGGGAGCGATGAAAACGGAACAGGCAATAGAGGAAATATGCCGTCCAGCCGATAAACAGGACGAGCATGAACCAGTGGCAAAACTCCAGCATGTGGTCGACGAGGCGACCGTGTTCCGAGGCATTCGGGAGAATGCCTAACCATTCATTGAGCAGCGCGAGCGGAAGTTGCATAGTTACGAAGCAGGGATGTCTTGGCATTCGGAATCGAATGCCTGGATGATTTCGACGTGTGGCGGCAAGGGCTGCTTCGCACGACGAACAAAAGTATAGCCGATATAGATGATGCCGGAGAAAACGAAGGCCAGCACGCCGAGCATGAAAAAGATCGCGGCGTTAATCGCGGGTCCATTCTGGCTGTCCGTTGCGCTCATACACATGGCGCAGGCCATGGAGGTGGATGGCTGCGATATGATCGCCAACGCTGCAGTCACAACGCCGGCGCGAACAAATGACGAGCTTTTCATGTGATGATGTTGCGGGATTTTTTGACGAACCAAATTCCGTAGGCTACCACCGCCACCGCGACGATTGCACTGCAGATTCCGAACGCCTGGGAAGCGCCGAAATAGAACGCCCACGCCGCGCAAACCACCGCCAACAGAAAGACGATGAAGGTGAAGAAAATATGGAACGCCTTGAGCGACATCTTTAGTGCGCGGTGCGCCAGGTGCCCATGATCGGATCGCTCTCGTGCAGGAGCGTCAGCATAAAAAGACCGAACACGAAGAATGCCGTGAAGAAAAGGAATCGCCAAATGGTGATCCGTTCACCCTTTAAGTGCATGAAGATGGCGGCCACCAAGCCGGCTTTAACCGTCGCCACGATCATGGCAACGATAATGTTCCACTTGTCGGAGCCAAAATTGTGGTACGACAGAGCAACCGTCAGGACCGTCCCAGCGATCAAAATAAGACCGACGTAGAAGTATCCCCACATGTGCTTGGCCACGTGCGCCGCATCGTGATCTGCACCATGGGAATTCGGCGGCGCAACCGCCGTCGGAGAATGGGAACTGTGAGAGTCTGCCATACTTAGAGGAGATAGAAGATTGGGAACACGAAAATCCAAACGAGATCGACGAAGTGCCAGAAGAGCCCCGCCACTTCGACCCGGTTGGCCATGTGCTCAGGATTGCGCAGGTAGAGTTTCTTCCCAAAGAGGAAGAAATAGATGAACACGATCACCCCGGCGAGTACGTGCAGGCCGTGGAGACCAGTGATCAAGAAATAAGTCGAGAAGTAGGCGCTGTGACGGGGGACGAACGCGCTCCAGGAATCAATATCTTCACCATCGATGGTTGCGACTTTATCGCTGAGCTCACGCGGCCAAAAGACCGGTCGTTCGTTTTCCTTGTTCGTCGGATCGGCATTTACCTGATCCAACTTGACTTCAAACTCCTTGATTTTGATGTCCGGCATCCAGGAGGACACTTCTGCTTCCACCTTTGCCGTTTCCTGGCTGCTCAGTTCGTGGCCAGCCTTCGCAGCCTCTTCCTTCTCTCGAGTTTCCTGTCGCTTGGTGCGCAGCGCTTCGACTTTTCGCTCGATCGCTTCATTCAGTTCGCCTTCACTTCCCACCTCAAAGACCTGTTCCTCTCCGCCGATCACAACGGTCGCCTTTTCGAGGTCGCCAGTGATCTCTCGACGGATTTCACGATTGTCCTTCTTTAGCTCCACGTTGCCGAGATACGGCTCATATTTGACCAGAGCGTCCTCTTTCAAGAAGACGCCGAAGTGCTTGAACTTAGCCGGCCACTCGAATCCGAGTTTCACGCCGAGAAACGTGATGCCGCAGAGGATCGTGAACGCCATGGCCACGAGATAGAGATTCCACTTGCGCATCTTGAGAAACGCCCAAGCGAACACCACGCTGACTGACGATGCGATCAGAATGATCGTATTCATGGTCCCGACCGGGACGTGGAGCAGGCCGTGCGGCCAATAGCCAGGATCGGCCACGATGCGCTCGTAGATATAGGCGGAAAACAGACCGCCGAAGAGCATTACTTCAGACGCCAGGAACAGCCAGATGCCCAGTTTCGCGTTATACAAGCCCGTGTCCGGGCGTGCCGATACTTCGTATGGAATCTCCATGAGAGGATGTTAGTGGGCGGGAGCCAGCGCGGGCTCGCTGCCATGAGTGGCGTGGGTCGCCGCTGTCGGTTGCGACTGCGGGGTGAAGTCCTCCGGCGCGCCGGGAACGCTATATTCGTAAGGTCCGCGATAAACTGCGATCGGATGGTCGAAGTTGCCATGTCCGGGAGGCGAGGGCGTATCCCATTCCAACGTGGTCGCTTCCCAGGGATTGCGGCCGACCTTCTTACCGAAGAAGAGGCTGCTGAAGAAGTTGAAGATGAAGACCAGCTGGAAGAGGCCGAGGAAGAAGGCCGCATTCGACGAGGTCGAATTCCAGTGCATCATCGGACCGGCCAGTTGCGGGTAGGCGTTCAAACCCGCATCCCACCAGCGGCGGTGCACGCCATGCATGCCTTGAAGGAACATCGGGAAGAAGATCCCGTTGATGAAGACCAAGGAGCCCCAGAAGTGCACGTGGCCGAGGAACTGGTTCAGGTTGCGACCAGTCGCCTTCGGAAACCAGTAGTAGAGGCCGGCGAAGATCGCAAAGATCGTTCCGGGCGCCACAACGTAGTGGAAGTGAGCAATGACGTAGTAGGTGTCGTGCAGGTAGAGGTCGACCGCGTTGAATGCGAGCGGAATGCCTGTGAGACCACCGATGCCGAACATCGGGATGAACGCCGTCGCGAAGAGCATCGGGACCGTAAACCGGATCGACGCGCCCCAGAAGGAAAGCATCAAGCACGTGAGCAGGATGACCGAGGGAATCGAGATGATGATCGTCGTCGTCTGGAAGAAGGCTGCGACCGTCGCGCCCATGCCCGTCATGTACATGTGATGCGCCCACACGATGAAGGAGAGGAAGGCCAGCACGAGCAGCGCCATGACCATCGCCTTATAGCCGTACAGCGGCTTGCGGGTATTGTTGGCCACGATTTCCGCCACCATGCCGATGCCCGGCAGGATGAGCACGTACACTTCAGGATGCGCCAGGAACCAGAAAAGGTGCTGCCAGAGAATCGGGCTGCCGCCGCCCGCCCAGTGCTGGATGAGCTGCTGATTCACCGCGAGACCCGTCGGCATAAAGAAGACGGTTCCCAACGTGCGGTCCGTGAACTGCATGAGGCCGGCCGCTTCCAGCGGCGGGAAAGCGAGGAGAAGCAGGAAAGCCGTAATGAACTGCGCCCAGACAAAGAAAGGCAGCCGCATCCACGTCATTCCCGGCGCGCGAAGCTGAATGATCGTCGCAACGAAGTTGACCGAGCCGAGCAGCGAGGCCGTGATGTTGAAGACCATGCCGAGCAGCCAGAGCGTTTGGCCGTTCAACCACAGCGAATGTCCGACATTCAGATCCGCAATACCGGCCAGCGGTGGGTACGAGGTCCAGCCCGACTTCGCCGCGCCGCCGGGGACGAAGAAGGAAACCACCATGAAGATGCAGCTGATGAAGAAACACCAGTAGCTCGCCATGTTGATGCGCGGGAACGTCATGTCCGGCGCGCCGATCTGCAACGGCACCACAAAGTTGCCGAACGCCGCGAAGGCGATGGGCACGATGCCGAAGAAGACCATGATCGTGCCGTGCATTGCGCCGAAGGCGTTGTAGCCATTCTGCGTCAACACGCCCATGTGGCCGTTCTTATCGGCCTCGAAAACGGAGTCGCCAAAGATGCCGTGAAGGAGACTGCCGATCACCGGCACAGGCTCGCCCTGATGCGCCAACTGCCAGCGCATGACCAGCATCAGCAGGAAACCGAAGAAGAGGAAGATCAGGCCCGTGACTCCGTACTGAGCGCCGATCATTTTGTGATCGGTGGAGAATACCCACTTGCGCCAAAACCCAGGTTCGTGGTGATGGTCGTCGTGAGCATGTCCGTGCCCGTGCCCGGAGTGCTCGTGCGTTGCGGCAATTGAGGACATAGTTGAGATTAAAACGATTGAGAGATTGCGAAAGGAAAACTATCGGGTGGCGCGCTTCAACGGGATCTGAACAAGGGGCGCGCTCATGGTATTACTTGGCCGCGTCGTCTTTCCAGGCCTTCAGTTCGGCTTCGGTCCACGAAGTCTTGCGGTCAGCGAATTTCTTGCGGACGCCAGCGACGAATTCCGCTGTGATCGGACCGGAGGTGTTATCGAAGCTGGAACGGACGTAGGTCATGACCGCAGCGACTTTGTCGTCCGTGAGCGCGCCTTCCTGCGCCGGCATCGGGGACGCCGCGTACACCGTTCCATTCACGGTCATGGGCGGCAGATTGCCTTTCAGGATCATGGCGGCGAAGCGTTCCGGCGAACCGTTGACGTATTCGGACTTGGTCAGCGGCGGAAACACCGACGGGATACCCGCGCCGGTTGCCTGATGACAGGCGAAACAAATCGTCATGTACACGGCTTTGCCGGCTGCAACCTGCTCAGGCGACGCCGGCGCATCGGCGGCCTGCGCCGCCAACGCCGAAAGGGCGGACAGCGCGAAGATGGAGAGAGACTTTTTCAACATGAAAGGAGTGGGTGGAAGGATTTCAGGATCAAGGCGCGGGAGCAGCCGGAATGGTGTCAAAGGACTTCAACTCTTCTTCTTTCCACGAGGTCGTGCGCCCCGCGAACTTCTTGCGGACCGCGGCGACCACATCCGCCGTCACTGGCGCAGAATGATTATCGAAGGAAGCCCGCACATAGGTCATGACCGCGGCAATTTTCTCATCCGACAAGACAGCCTCCTGAGCTGGCATCGGGCTGGCCGCGTAAAGGGTCCCATTGACGGTCATCGGAGGCAAATTGCCCTTCAAAATCATCGCGGCAAAGCGATCGGCCGGACCGTTGACATATTCCGATTTGGTAAGCGGAGGGAAGGTCATCGGAATGCCGGCTCCGGTTGCCTGATGGCAGGCGAAACAAATCGTCATGTATACGGTCTTGCCGGCCGCAATTTGCTCGGGCGTTGCTTCGCCAGCGCCAGCCGAGGCTGCGGGAGCGCCCCCGGCGGCAGGAGCCGGAGCGGCCGCAGCGCCCGCGGCGGGAGCAGCCGCCGGAGCCGGATTCGCGTCCTGCAAGGTCGCATCGGCTGGAATCTGGTTCACTTCCGCTTCGGTCATCGGCGCGGTGCGTGCGCTGAATTCCTTACGTGCGGAAGTAATTTTGCCCGGCGTGATTTCCGGAGCGCTGTTACCGAACGCCGAACGGATGTAGCTCAGCACTGCGGCAGCCTTCTTGTCCGTCAGAACCGTCTCCCAAGCTGGCATCGCGCCGTTGAAAGCCGCTCCTTTGACGGTAACCGAGCCGCCCAGACCCTTGAGGACGATGGAGGCCAGACGCTTCTCCGAACCGGTCACGAATTCCGAGCCGGCAAGCGGCGGGAACTGGCCGGCCACGCCCAACCCAGTCGGCTGGTGACAGACCTGGCAGTTCTGCGCAAAAATCGCTTTGCCCTGCTCGGCGAGCGGGAGCTCCGCGACCGGAGCCGCTGCGCCGGCGGCGCCGGCCTTCGCGACTTGCGGGAAAAGGAGATCGGGCGAACTCTGGCGCTCGTTGAAAACGTCGCCGCGAAAGCCGCCATGAAAAAGCCCGAGATAAGCGCCGGCGGAACTCACTGCGAGACCGCAGATCGTGATCAGCCAAAGGGGAATCGGCGTGACGCTGGCGGAAGGCTCCGGGTTCTCGCGGAGAATCGCGGCGTGGACCTCGGAGAGATCCTCCGGAGTTTCGCGGTAATCGATGCGATCGGGACCGTGGGAATGCTTGGGATCCATGTGCGGCTTACTTGGCGGCGGGAGCTGCGGCTGCGGCTGCGGGCGCCGCGGCTTCTTTCAAAGGATGGCTTCGGTCGAGGGAGAAGAGGTACGTGACCAGCGCTTCCGCGTCCGGAGTGGGGACGATTTCGTAACCCGGTTTCGGGGCGTCCTCGCCAGTGAGTTTCAGCGCCTTGTCCGAGATCTGGCCGCTGATTTTGCGGGTCTCGAACAGGCTCTTGTACGAAGGTTGGTTCGACGCCTTGTTGATGGTCTGCGGCGCGTAGAGATGCAGGTACTGCCAGGCGCGATCGCGTTTGACCGGCCGGCCATAGCTGTCGTCCTTGGGCTCGTTCCGCCAGTCGGGCGTGCCGACATTAGCCAGATCCGGCCCCAGACGCGTGCTGCCGAGGAAGGGCGTTTTGTCGAAAATGTAATCGCGAGCCACCGTGCGGCGGGCGCCCCAGCTGCGATCCAGGTCCGTGCCATTCTGGGTGTCGCGGATCTGCTGCGAATGGCAATATATGCAGCCTTCGCTGGCGTAGACCGCGCGACCCTTGTCGACGCTCGGATTATTGACCGGATAGAGGTCGCTGTATTTTCCGTCCTCCTCCGTGTAGCTCACCTGCAACGTGCCAATCTGCCCTTGCGGGATCAGAACGACGATGAGGCACGATGCGGCAAACGATCCAAAGAGGCCGGCAAAGAGTGTAAGAGATCGGCTCATGATTTAGTGAGACTCCTCGTTGAGCGGAGCGAAAAGGGTGGGTTCACCGCCGGGCTGCCCGATGCGGAGCAGCATGAGCAGGAAGTGGAGAGCGAAGACGATATGCGCCAGGCTGACGAGCAACAGTGCGATGGTGTGACCGGGGAAGTAGACCTGCGCCGTCTGCAGGATCTGCGGGAACGTCACCTCCGGATCGATGGCCGCAAAGCCTTGCGCCAAGCCCGAGAAAACGAAGAGCAGACCGGCGAAAGCGCCGCCGTATGCCGCGCCCCAGAAGTGGAGCGAGATCATCGTCGACGAGAGCCACTCGCATCCCACCAGACGCGGCGTGATGTAGTAGAAGGCCCCGAAGATGACCATGCTGAAGAAGGAGTAAAGCAGGACGCTCTGCTGAGCCTGCGCGAAGAGCGTGAAGTGCAGGACGCTATCCGCGGAGCGGAGGGACGACGCGATGCCGAAAATTCCGGCGAAAAGGAACGCGATCGAGCCGAAGTAGGTGAACCGCACCGTCGGCGAGTGGTAGACCATGTTGGTCTGGCCGCGCATCGTCATGAGCAGGTTCGCCGTCACGGTCGCCACCGGCACGAGCATCATGAGGCTGGCCGCGATGCCCACCGTTACGAGCCAGGCCGGAACCGGACCGCCGCTGAGGCGCACCGCTCCAGTCAGCCCGCTGAAAAGGGCGAAAGTCCAGAAGCCAAGCGAAGCAAGGCTGTAAGAATGAATCGGGCGATTGATCGCCTTGGGAATGAAGAAATAAGCCGCAGCCAGACCGATCGAAGTCAGCCACCAGCCGGAAACGCCCTGCGAATACCAGGCGGCGATGACATTCTTCATGACGCCATGGACATCAGACATTCCGACCAGGACATTCGCCGTGGCTAGCGTCCAAGGGAACCAGAAGAAGGCGCCGAGGACGTACCAGACAGAAATGAAAGCCACCGCTTCGCGACGGAAGCGATAGAGCACCGCCGCCCAAAGGCCGATCATCGTGAAACCGACAAACATCATCCACATGCAGGGAGCCGGAAGCTCCATGCCTTCGATCGGACGCCCGGCGCCCGCGAGGATGCTGATCACACCGGTGAACAGACCGAGATTCCAAAACAGCGAGCCGAAGATCAACATGCCGGGAGCGCGGATCGACACGCGGCAGAGACGCGCCATGAGCCAGATCGCCACGCCCATGCCGGCCAGCGAGCACCAGCCATAGAGGAAGGTCTGCTGGGCAGCCGGGTAAATGCGGCCGTAGGTCAGGAAAGAGATGCCGGAAAGGAAGCCGGGGCTGTGCAACTGGATCGAGGAGATCAGGTTGAGCAGCGTGGAAATCAGCAACCAGCCGATGGCCGTGCCGAAAAAGGTGAGCACCGGTCCGCGTGTGGACGCATCGATCAGGGAGCGCTCGACAGCGACGGATTCCCGGCTGGCGCTGGGCATCGACGCGGGCAACGTCTCCGTGGAGAACGGAACGGTCGTTTTGGAAGTTTCTTCAGTGACTGCGGTCATTGCTTGAAGGATTGAAGATCACTGCTGCGACGGCGTAGCCGGCGAAGGCGCAGGCTCGGGCGTGGCCGGAGCGGGATTGACAGGAGGAGCGACGGGAGCCGGCGCAGGATTGGCGGGAGCTGGAGCCGCAGGCGTCGCCGGAGCGGGTGCAGCCTGGGATTGTTCAGGCGCCGTTGGGGCTGGAGCTGGAGCCGCAGGTTGTACCGGGGCAGCGGGTGCTGGCGCGGGCTCGGCTGCCGGAGCTGCCGGCGGCGGAGTCGTCGGCTGAGGAACTGGCGTGACTGGCGCAGGAGCAGGAGCCGGAGCGGGCGTCACAACTGGCGCAGGCGCGGGGGCCGGAGCGGGCGTCACAACTGGCGCAGGCGCGGGGGCCGGAGCGGGCGTCACAACTGGCGTAGGCGCGGGGGCCGGAGCGGGCGTCGCAGGCGCTTCCGCCGCAACCGGGGCATCAAAACGGATCGTATAAGCGCCCTGCGGTGACGAGGGCATCGCCGGAGGCGCAGGCTCGGTCGAACCGGGAGCCGGGGCGGCCAAGGGGATCGGAGCCTCGACCTTTACCGTGCTGGCGACGGCCTTCTTGCTTTGCAATTCCTTGAGCACAAGCTTGGCGGCTTCGTCGACTGGGATGTGCGCCACACCCTTGGCTTGGTCGACCCAGCCGGTCGTCGTCAATTGCTCGGCATACTTGACGTCGATCTTGGATCGCGCCACTCGCCGCGCATCGGCGCGCTTGGCCTCGATATCCTCGAGGGGATTGGCGCTCTGGCCCCGCCAACGAAATACACTGCCGTCCTGCACCCATTTCTGGATGCCGAAGGCGACGATGGCCAGGAAGACCAGACCGGCCAGGAAGGTCATGATCCCGCTCGGAGTGCGGGTCGGATTTGCTCGCGACATTCTAGATTAGTTGGTGATGTTCAGCGAGGCCGCGAGGCGCGGATCACGCGTTGGGAAGAGGAAGGCGGAGGGCAGGAGTCTGAACCAGAGGTAGGCGACAATGCCGCCGACGCCACAGAAAGAGGTGATGTCCAGGATGCTGGGCGAGAAGCCAAGCGGATGGAGTCCGGGCAGGACGATGACATACATATCCAGCAGCTGCATGAGCAAGATCCAGCCAGCGACCAGGCAGAGCCGCTGCGGCTCTTTCTTGATCCATTGCGTCAACAGAATCGGGAACGGAATGAAGAACCGGCCGATGACGAGAAGCAGCGAGAAGAAGTGCCAGCTCTCCGTGTTACGAATCCGGAAGTAGATCGTTTCTTCCGGGATGTTCGCGTACCAGATGAGCATGTACTGCGAGAAGCCGATGTAGGCCCAGAAGATGGTGAACGCCAACATGAACTTACCCATGATGTGGTAATGCTCGAGGTTCACCGGCTTGAGGTAGCCGCGTTCACGCAGCAGGGTCACGATGATCACAGTCAGCGACATCGAGGCGCCCGCTGCGCCGGCGAAGACATACACGCCCCACATGGTGGAAAACCACTTGTAATCAATGCCCATGAGCCAGTCGAAAGCGCCGAAGGTCAGACACAGCGCCATGACCGGGATGCCCGAGACGCCAAACTTACGCATCACGTGGGTATGCTTCGAAAGTCCGTCCTTGTCCTGCTTGATCGACCGGCTGCGCAGCACCCAAGTCCAGATGCCCAGCAGCGCGAAGTAGCTGACGTAGCGGACGATGAAGAAACCATGGTTGAGGTAACCAACCTTGGCGTGGAGATGCGGGTGATCTTTCGGCGCGAGGTTCCACCAGCGCCAGATTTGCTCCGGCGCGAAGAACAGCGGAATGAAAAGCAGCGCGAAGTAAGGCAAAAGGCTCGCTGTATTTTCCCACACCCGGCGCACAACCACCGACCACTCGGAGTCGGTCGCATGATGCAGGCAGGTCCAGAAGAAGCAGCCCATCGCTAGCGTGAAGAAATAGATGAAGGCGAAGAGCCAGGAATAACCGAACTGTCCCGGTTCACAGATGAAGTAACCGAGCAGGCTCAGGGCAATGCCGCCGCCGCCGATGCCGAGGCAAATGTTGGGGAGATTGCCCAGCCGCCGGCCGTCGAACTTCTCCGCCGCGGGAACGGGTGCGTGATGAGATGCGTGCGCCATTAATGCTTGGAGTTGAGTTCCTTCTGGAGGTTCTCGGGGAGCTCGGCCAGTTTTGCGTTCTGGCTCTTTTGCAACACCCGAAGGTAGGCCACGATGGCCCAACGATCCTGAACGGCGATCTGCGGGCCGTACGCCCCCATTGTATTCTTGCCGTTCGTGATAGTGGAAAAGATCTGGCCGTCGGGCATCGTGCGAATGCGCTCGTCCTGCAGCGTCGCGATCGTAGCCAGACCGTAGCTCTTGATGATGCCGTCGCCGGCGGCGCCTGGGCCGTGGCAGATGGCGCAATTGATCTTGAAGCGTTCGCGGCCGCGCTCGATGAGCTGCGCGGTGACCGGCATCGGGAAGCCATCTCCGTACACCTCACCCATCTTGCCCGTATTCAAATAGTCGGGCTGGTTCGTGAATTGCGCGTCATCCAGGCGGTTGTTGGCCGCCATCTGGTAGAAGCGATGCTCGAGATTGTAGCCGATCGGGATGGTTCCCGCCACGGGCCGGCGCGCTGCGCTGCCGTCGGAGAAGAACTCGCTGGTGTGCTGCGGGTCAAAGCGCGGCTGATGCAGCATGTCCGGAAAGATGATCATTTCCGGGTGCGTCATCTTGTCGCCGCGGAAGCCGGCGACGGAAATGACGCCGACCACGATGACGATGAAGGAGATGAAGAAGTAGCGGAGCATGGGCTTTCGATCAGTCGTGGATGAGCGTCACGTGCTTGCCGCCGATCTTTTCCAGCAATTCACGGGTCTTGGCTTCGCTGAACTTGGGATCCTTGGCTTCGATGATGAGGAAAAAGCCGTCGTCGGTCGCGCGGCCGAAGCGCTCCCAGTTGAAGACCGGGTGATACCACTGCGGCAGCCGGTTCATGACCATGAGGGCTGTCACGGTGGCGAAGGCGCTGAAAAGCACCGTCCACTCGAACATGATCGGGAAGAACGCGGGCAGCGTGCGCCAATCATACGGCTTGCCATGCACGATCAGCTTATAGATCGAGAAGGAAGGGATACACTCGAGCGAAGTCGCAGCGATCAGACCGGTCAAACCACCGGCGAGCACCGGAGCCGACAGCCAGGACTTCGAAAGCCCCATGGCCTTGTCCATACCGTGGATCGGGAAGGGAGAATGCACATCCCAGGTTTTGAAACCGGCATCTCGCACCTCTTCGGCGGCGTGCATCAAAGCTGCCGCGGTATCGAACTCGGCTCCGAGACCGTAAACTTTGCGGTATTCAGTCATTTGAATGCTTATTCTTTGTGGGTGTGGGATTCCGCTTCAATGGGGTGATGCGCGTGCCCATCCGCGTGCGGAGTGACGAGTTTGATTTCGCTCATCGCGATCATGGGCAGGAAGCGCATGAAGAGAAGGAAGAGCGAGAGGAAGATGCCGAAGGTGCCGGCAAAGGTCCAGATCTCCACCCAGGACGGATGGTAATGGCCCCAGGAAGACGGCAGATAATCTTGCGCCAGCGAGGTCACGATGATGACGAAGCGCTCGAACCACATGCCGCAGTTCACGAACATACAGACGATGAAGACGACGATGTAATTCCGGCGCGCCCAGCGGAACCAGAAGATCTGGGGCGAGATGACGTTGCAGAACATCATGCAGGCGTAAGCCCACACGTAATAGCCGCTGTGGTCCGTGATGTTGAACCGGGCGTGAAAGAAGGTGAAGCCTTCGTACTTGTTCCCGCTGTAGTACGCAATGAACAGCTCCATCAGGTACGCGTAGCCGACGATCGAGCCGGTGAGCAGGATGATCTTGGCCATCTTCTCCACGTGCTCGCGGGTGACCATGTCGTTCAGCTGACGGTAGATCAAGCTGGCCGGCAGAAGGATCGTGAGCACCATGGCGAAGCCGCCGAAGATCGCTCCCGCCACGAAATACGGCGGGAAGATTGTCGTGTGCCAACCTGGGAGAATCGAAGTGGCGAAGTCGAAGGACACGACCGAGTGCACCGAGAGCACCAGCGGAGTAGAGATGCCCGCCAGAATGAGGTAGGCCATCTCGTAATGTCGCCACGCGCGGTTCGAACCGCGCCAGCCAAGGGCGAAGAAGCCATAGAGATACTGCGCAACGCGCGACTTCGCGCGATCCCGCAGCGTCGCCAGATCCGGCACCAGGCCGACGTACCAGAAGAGCACCGACACCGTGAAGTAGGTCGAGACTGCGAACACGTCCCAGAGCAGCGGCGAACGGAAGTTCGGCCAGATGCCGTAACTCGTCGGCACCGGAGCCAGGAACCACGCCATCCAGGCGCGACCGACGTGGATGCCGGGGAAGATCGCCGCGCAAACGACGGCGAAGAGCGTCATCGCTTCCGCCGATCGATTGATCGAGGTCCGCCATTTCTGGCGGGCCAGGAAGAGAATCGCGGAAATCAGGGTTCCCGCGTGACCGATACCGATCCAGAAGACGAAGTTCGTGATGTCCCACGCCCAGCCGTTCGGATGGTTTTCTCCCCAAACGCCGACGCCGTTCGAGATCTGATAGCCGATGCAGAGCAGACCCACGAGGGCCAGCGGCGAGGTGATGAGGAAGGCAATCCACCACCAAAGCTGGGTGTTTTGCTCACAGATCGCGGATACGTTTTGCGTGATCCACTTCAGGCTCCGATTATTCGCAACAAGTTGCGGTCGGACGACGTCCTTCGGAGTCTCCAGGGTGACGAGTTGTTCAGCCATTACGCGTTAATAACGTTGGAAGCTCCGATGACGTTCGCGGCTTCTTCTTCGCCGCTCATAAATGATCCGAGGCGCGTGGCATCGGGCATCTTCGGGTTGGGATTCCGGATGCGCGCCATGTACAGGACGCGCGAATTGATATTGAGGAACTCCAGCAGGAAGTAACCGCGCTCGTTTTTCCGAGCCTTGGCCACGTCGCTCTCCGGATTGTTGAGGTCGCCAAAGGTGATGGCGTCGGTCGGGCAGGACTGGGCGCAGGCCGTGGTGAAGGCATTTGCCGGCACCTGCGGCGGCCGGTCGCTGTCGGCCGCGTGGGCCTTGGCGGCGATCTTCGCTTCCTGGATGCGCTGGATACAGAAAGTGCACTTCTCCATGACGCCGCGCATGCGGACGGTCACGTTCGGGTTCTTCTGCATCTTGAGTGTCTCCGGCATCCCCTTGCCAGGGAGGAGGTTCCACTTATAGAGACCGCTGAAGGGGTTGCCCTTCTTGTGCCCGAGCACGTCGCGCTCGTTGTAATCGAAGAAATTGAAGCGGCGAACCTTGAACGGACAGTTGTTCGCGCAGTACCGCGTGCCGATGCAGCGGTTGTAGGCCATGATGTTGATGCCGTCTTCGCTGTGGACGGTCGCATTGACCGGGCAGACGGTTTCGCACGGCGCGTTTTCGCAGTGCTGGCACATCATCGGCTGGGACACCATCTCGGGATCGCTAAGATCCACGTCGGCTTTGCCGCCTTCCGCGGAACCGGAGGCCCAGTAACGATCCATGCGGAGCCAATGCATCTCACGATTGCCGATGACCTGCTCCTTGCCGACGATCGGCACGTTGTTTTCCGACTGACAGGCGACCATGCACGCCGAGCAGCCTACGCAGCTGTTCAGGTCGATGTTCATGCCCCAGGCGTGAACTTCGTTCACCTGCTCTTCGCCCGGAGCGGCCGGCTGGATCTTGCCATCCTTGAGCGGCTTGCTCAGTGGCGGGTGGCTGTAAAGCGAGATATTCGGCGGAATGTGGCCGTCGTCGCCGCGAGTCTTGAAGAAATTGCGCTCTTCAGAGCCTTCCGCGGCGCGAGCCACCTTGGTGTACTGCTCGAAATTAGCTTCGCGGGTAAGATCGGCGCCGCGGCCTTCCAAAGTGCCGTGCTCCTGCGTGATCGCGACTTCGTAGGTCTCGTCTGGAGTGACTTCTACCGTAGCGCCCGTGGCGACATACGGAGTTTTCGTCGTGCGCAGCGGATAAGCGTTGAAACCGGTGCCCACATCTCCCGTGCCGCGACCCACGCGACCGACCACCGTGCGGCCGTAGCCGAGCGAGATGATGATCGAATTGTCCGCCGTGCCGGGAACGATGATCGCCGGAATCTTCAGGCTCTTCTTGTCCACCGTGACGACAATCATGCGGGTCTCCATGTCCCCGTTGAAGTCTTCGACACCCAGCTTCTTCGCCGTTGCCGGACTGATCCACGCGGCATTGTCCCACGTGAGCTTGGAAATCGGATCGGGCAGCTCCTGGAGCCAGCCGTTGTTCGCGTAGCGGCCGTCGTCCACCTTGGAGTCGGCGACGAAAACGACTTCGAAGTCGCCTTCGGCCAGGGCCGGCAGCGGGCCGTGCTTTGCCACCGCATCTTTGACCGCGCCAGCATTGAAATTCAGCGTCTGCGGCTTGGCCTGACTGTTCGCCAGGAAACCGTCGTGGAGGAACTTCGCCCACGTCGTCGTGAAATTGCTTCCGCCGGCGATGGTCTTGAAGGTCGCCTGGATCTGCTCTGGACCATCGGTCTTGGCATAACCCGCGATCTTCCCGAGAAGATCGAGTTCCGACCAACCGCCGTAGAGCGGAAGGATCATCGGTTGCACCGAGGTGTAGCTGCCATCGCTGGCCAGACCGTCGCCCCAGGCTTCGAGATAATGCGCGACCGGCGCATGCCACGTGACGCGCGGCTGGTGCTCAACGGACTTCGTCGTCTCGTCTTCGTAGAAGCCGAGGCGCACCACCGTCTTCACCTGGCTCTGCAAGTCAGCCCAGCCGAGATCGGCTGGAGCATTGTAAACCGGGTTGCCACCGAGAATGAAAAGGGTCTGAACTTTCTTACCGCCGATCGCCTTCGCCAGATCTTCGATCGTCTGCGCCGGCTTTGCCGCCGCGCGGCCCACGAGAGTCTTGTTGAGATTGCCCAGCGTGGCATTGATCGCGTAGCCGAGCAGTTGCGCCAGCGCGCTCTGCCGCTCGCCCACCAGCACGAGGCTCTGACCTTTGTTCGCCACGAGATCCGCTGCCGTTTCCTTCACCCAGTCCTGATTGAACGGTGCGCCGGGCTCTGTCGTCGCTTTCACCAGTTCCTTCAGAGCCGCGCCGTCGGCGCCGCTCTTGTCGGCCACATCGCTCGCCAGCTGATGCAGGAAGCTCGCCGCCCGGCTCGCCGGAACCCGCAGGCGATGATCCGCCATGCCGCCGGTGACCGTGTAATGGCTTTCCGCCACATAGAGGCGGTTCATCTTCGCGTCCGGTCCGGTAAGTTTCCGGCGCGCTGTAAATTGACGCACCTGCTCGATGTCGCCTTCCGAGCAGCTCAGGAAATCGCAATCGACGGAGACGATGACATTTGCCTTATCGAGCTGCGGCGCCGCCGCCACGCCGGCGCCAAAGGCCGCCGTCGCCGCTTCGCTGGTCAGCCCGCCCGTCGGCTCGTATTCCGCCCAGGTAATCTTCGAGTACTTCTTCTCGATCTCGGAGCGCAGACGCTCGCGAGTCGGGGAGGCATTGCGCTCGGCGAGGAAAGCGATGCCGGAGCCGTCGCCTGCCTTGGAGAAAATGTCCTCGATCGCCTTTTCAAAGGAACCCGCGTCGGATTTTTCGCCCTGATTCAAGAAATCGCGCGAACGATCCGGATCATAAACATCAAGAACCGAGGACTGCGACCAGGTATTGGTCGTGCCCTTCACCGCCGGATGCATCGGGTTGCCCTCGATCTTTGTCGGCCGGCCATCATAGGTCGTGACCACGAGCGGCTGATATCCGCGCTTCGTCGGCATCGACGTCGCGAAGAAGAGCGCCTTGCCCGGGATGGACCATTCGACACCCTTCGAAAATGGCACGAGGTGCAGCTCGCGGCGGCAAGCCGCCATGCTCAGCCCAGCCAGCGCCGCGGAGGCGCCCATGAGCTGGATGAAATTACGACGGGAAACTTCCCCGCCCTTGAATTCAGCCGCCCCCTGCGGGAACTCGCGTTCCAGCCATTGCTGGAATTCGGGACGATTTTCGAGCTGTCCCAGCGAACGCCAGTACCGCCGACCCGTCTCGGACTCTTTTGGGTAATTGATTACGCGCTTACTCATGTCGATTCGGGCAAATTAACGGTGGCAGCCAAAGCAGTTCTTATCCGGCGGATAGAGGTGCTCGCGTTCCTTGATTTCCGTACCCACGCGGATCTGGGCTTCGTCTTCGGTCTCGGCGCCCTGCGGGGTCGGTTTCCAGTTGAGATTCGTGATCTGATCGAGCGGACGCAGATGCAGCTCCGGCTCGCGGTGGCACTCCAGACACCACTTCATCGAGTGCGGCTTGGCGTGATAGACGGTCTCCATCTGGTTCACCTGGCCGTGGCACTCCACGCAGGAAACGCCACGGTTCACGTGGGCCGAGTGATTGAAGTAGACGTAGTCGGCCGTCTTGTGAATCTGCACCCACTCCATCGGCTTGCCCGTTGCCCACGAGTCGCGAATCGGCTCGAGCTTCGGGTTATCCTTCTGCACCTGCGAATGGCAGTTCATGCAGACCTGGGTCGTCGGGATATTCGAGTGTGCAGCGACTTCCACGAAGGAGTGGCAGTAGCGGCAGTCCATGCCGAGCTGGTCGGTATGGACATTGTGCGGGAAAGGCACGGGCTGCACCGGCTGATAACCCACTCGGGTGTACTTCGGGGTGAAGTAATACCAGACCCCGGCCACGACGAACACGCTGACGACGCCGCCGATGATGTTGAGCTTGAGCGGGAGCCAATTGATGCTCCGAGGAAAAATATTCGCCATGCGCTAGGGATGTTGGCGGCAATTGCAGCCGCTAAAGTGTGCTAAAGGCATCGGGCGGGTGTTGGAAAGGTGAGGCTCCGAGTAAATCGGCGGTCAAAAATGTTTGCAAGCAGAGTTTGTGAAATTTTTCACAAGCCCCTCGAAAAACTTTTCCACATCGCCCGAAAGCTGATGGAAAAAGGGCTGACAGAGTCGCGAGTGCCGCAACCGCACGCAAGAGAAAAACGCTGAATTTAGAAGGATGAGTGATGAAGGCCTCTACCCAAGTCATTCATAAGTCTTTCTAATTTTATCAACCCTCATCTCCCATCTCCTGCCAACCGGCGGCCGCCGACCGCCGACCCAAAATTGGCCAGATTTGGGCGAGGTTGAAAACCTCACCTCTGGAGTTTAGCCAATTTCGCCCAACGTTCGGTCGTCAGCGGACCCCAAGGAGCGGCGGTTTTTAACCGCCCCTGGGGTGCGTTCGCGCGAGAGAACGGCGCGTCTGCAGGCGGGCTTACCTTCGCCTCGCAGGAGGCGAGGTTGAAAGGCTCGCCTCCTGCGCGCTCCGCGGTATCCCCGCGCCCCAACGGGAGTTGCGTCCCAGCGCGCACGCCCGCCTGATGAATACAAGATGCCTGCGGACCGGCGCCACCCCCACAAATATTCTCCCCTCATGTTCCTGCCTCAGAAGTGGCCAAACTCCAGGTCATGAATCTCCGATTCGTTGCGCCATGAGGAGCGAAACTCCGTTGCGCACGGAGACCGAGGCTTTGGAGATCGCGCCCACTTTCCAGCGCCCTCAAAATAAAGGCGCCCAAAGCCTCCCCATCCTCCCCCAAAATCTGGGACGCCTCCACCGGCAAATGCCTCCGCACCCTCACCCACCTCCCCAAATGCGAAAGCGCCGCCTTCACCTCCACCGAATTCACCTACGCCGCCCCCCCACGCCTGGCGGCGCCTCTGCTGGCGCGGCTTCGATCCGGAGCGGAATTTCTGGCGGGTCTATCCGGCCGAGGCCAAGGGGCCGTTGTCCGGATACAAGGAGGACGTTTAATCCATCGGCAACAATGCCTCCTCAACGTCCTGCGTTATTCAAATAACGACAGAATCCCGCAGAGCCGCTGAGACGCAGAGAATCCTATGATCGCTGAATACAAAACCTCTGCGTCGCCGGGCCTCTGCGGGATTCCATTTTTTCCGCTTGCCGAGGTCGACGGAAGGCAAAGATCAACAGATCACGTGAGAACACGGGCTTGATCTCCGCCGTTTCTAATCCGAATCGGCATTCACTTTCGATGCCACCGCCTTTCTGGCGGGTCCGCGGGGCTGCTTCGTGTCTTCGTGTCTTCGTGCCTTCGTGTGAAAATTCTTCCTCCGTGCGACTCGATGCACGTCGACATTATCGGCTTCGCGCAAAGCTCATGCAGAGATGGTCTCACACGAAGGCACGAAGACACGAAGCAATCCCGCGGACCTGCCAAAGCCATGTTCAAGCGCCCGTGAACATGGCTCTGAACACAACCCTTCGGCAGCGCAGATCCGGGCGCCCAAGAGGCATCCCTCCCTTACTGCGGCGTCAGCGAAATATAGTCAATACACAGCGCGGTATTATACGAACTCCCCGCGCTCGCCGCATTTTTTCCCACAACATTAAATCTAAACCACTTGTCGCTCAAACTCGCCGGCGACCACGTGCCAAGATCGTACTCCACATACTCGTAGACCGTTGTATTCGCCGCATATTGATCGATCACCGGGCCCACATTCACCGCGCTGCTGGAGAAATTATCCGACCGTCCGCACTGCAACTGAAACTGTCCGCGTGAGTAAAAATTCTTCACGCCGACCTTGATGTTGTACGTCCCCGCCGCGATCGAAGGCAGCAAAAACGTCACGTAATCCCCCGTGTTGTTCGAATCCAGAATCCGCCCCCCGCCGTGACTCATGAACGGATCGCTCAGCGCCCGCACCGTCCCTCCGGCCCGCGACAAAAAGTTCGGCACAGTCAACGATTCCGTCTCGAACTTCCGCGTATTCACATAAGCCACCGGGGAATACGTCTCGTCCGCCGCGTCATAGGGATGCAGCCGATAAACATACTTCTGGCTCGAATTCACCGTCGTGTCCGTGTACGAGGTCGCCGTGCCGGCCAGCGTGGCCAGCGTCGTAAACATGCCGCCGGGCGTCTGCCGTTGCACCTGGATATTCGTCGGCGCCGTGTCATTGTTCGTCCACGAAAGCGCGACCTGCGTGGCGCTGCCATTGGTCGCCGTCACCCCGGTGGGCGGATTGATGAAGCTCGTGGTCACGATCGCCGTATTATTGGAAATGACATCGGTCGATCCGTCGTATCCCGGCTCCGTGTTGTACCCGGGAGTCGTTCCGCGGGTCATGTTGTTCGTCACCGTCGTGCGTCCGCCGCCCACCACGAGCGCGCGGCCCCACAGGCCCTCCACGAAATTGTACTGCACCAGCTCGTCGAACCCGATCTCGATGCCGCACGCATAGCTCGAGTGCGGCGGCGGCTGCGCGGCCGGCCGCGCGAGCAGTGTGTTATATTGCGTGAGCACATTCGGCCCGGAATTTTGCACGATCGAAAGCCCCATCGAATCATAGAACGGGTCGTCCCAATTGCTGAAGTGGTTATCCTCCACGAGCAGGTTCTGATATCCGCTTCCCTGGATTTCGATCGGCATGCGATGAATCAGCACGCCGGTATTCCGCGCCACCGTCGTATTCGTGCACGTGCCATTGAGATGCATGCCTTCGGAGACCTTGTTGAAAGTGTTATCCGTGATCGTGAATCCGGCTACGTTGTAGGGCGTGATGCCAGTATTCGCAATATTATTAAAGGCGCACCCCTGAATGGTAAAGTTCGACGCGCCATTGATATAAAGCGCTCCCTGCGAAACGGCGATATTCTGGAAGGTGCAGTTGCGCAGGATGATATTGCTCGACTTGGGCGTGTTATTGAACCAAAGGCCCCCGGTCTGAAACGTCACGCCGATCATCGTAACATTCGTTCCCGGATTATTGGTCCCCGCGACCAACGCGCTCGTTCCCGTCATATTGAGGATGGCGCCTGGCTGACCGAAATAAGTGCGATTACTTGCGATCGTCAGCGGCTGCGAGACATTGTAGGTCCCGGCCGGAAAATAGATCGTATCGCCGCTCGCCGAGGCGTTGACCGCGTTGGTGATCGCTGTGAAGTCGTCCGTGGAATCGTTGCCGGTGGCGCCGTAGTCGGCGACGTTAAATACGGCGCCCTGCGCGCTCGCCAGGGCGAACGCGCAAGCTGCGGCCAGCCCGAACAGCCGACGCGGTGAGCCACTGGAAAAGCGCGGGATACGACAGAGGGAGGAGTAAAAGGAGGATTGGGAGGTTCTCATGATGGGAGGAAGGAGGGGAGACAAGCCGACGAAGGCCGGCGGGTATGTTTTCCCCGAGGAACCGAATCCATGACAACCGCCCCAACCTGTTCCATGTTACAGGAAAATATGGCCATTTGGCCATGTCCGCACTAGGCGACCGCTCCGGAAGCCCGATCCACGCTTGACTCTGCGCCCGGCCGCCGCTGAGTTCGGCATCACACCTGCGCTGCCATGCCTGAACCACGCAAATATGGAGAGCCGACCGGCGATCCGAGTCTCGGCTTCGAATCCGCCCGGGATACCGAAGCGATTAGCCGACATATCGAACGCCATTGGGGAAAAGTCGAC
>FTCV01001838.1_pt1 | contig 93565 bp, 64 predicted proteins | sample 1639691 | NCBI WGS metagenome assembly FTCV01 (sample SAMEA3914864, study PRJEB12502) | metagenome | biome: forest; material: soil | place: USA | collected 2012-03-12 | depth 0.3 m
CGTTCGGCAGTTGCGCCGCTGGCGCGGCGCACTCGACGAAGGCGCTGAGTGACAGCGCGCGATCCCGGTGAATCCTGCTCAGGGAGACACGTTTCAGGCTCTGTTGCCAGAGCCTGGATGATGTTTCCTCTTTCGTTGATCACGGGTGGAGAATGGCATCGCCTGCTGAAGAGATAAAGCGGATTTAGGGTAACAGACATGGGTATAGTTGTCTCGCGCGGAGCCGCCTGCAAACTTACCGCCCCCATCGCGCAGATGCCCGTCCCGCCCGAAACAGAGAGATTGTGTCAAAACCAGCAATCGATCCAATTGAACCGATTGCCCTGCGCGTTTAAACCATTCGTAATCGCGCTTCTTTGCAGCGCTCTGGAGTTTGGCCAATTTTGCGGAATGCGGCCTTTGCATCCTGAAAGGAGGCCAGCGATTAGCCGGACGGTCGAGCGAGCTTGGCGAGTAGGACCACCGGTTGGTTTCGATTGCACCCGCACCCTGAAAGGTGTGCCAGCAGCGCATGTCTCTCATACGTAAATATTCACTCAACCGACCTCAAAAGCGCCCACCCACGACGTTATCGACCAGAAGCCAATCGTTTCAAACAAACAAAAGGCCACAATGAATCCGAAACCTTCCGATCAATCCAAACTTCGCTGGCACGCCTTTCAGGCTGCATCCTTCGCCCGATAGCAACCGGTGGTTTCACTCGCCAAGCTCGTTCGACCGACCGGCTAATCGCTGGCATTCCTTCGGGATGCAGGAGCGGCCGGAAGCCGCTCGCGCCAAGGCGCAATTCAGCGCAAAAAGCGCGAGAAACCCCGCGCCCGCCCGGCGTAACGCTGCGTCCAGTGGCCATTTGTCAGCGGTCATGCGAGAAAGAAATAATTCCGCCCACTCCTTAGAGTGGGCGGAACGCAATTTGCCGTCAGCAATTGGTCAGATCACGGTTGGGCGCGAAAATCGCCCATGGAAATGTCACCCTGTTCCGGGACCAATATCTGATTTTGAATGAGGACCTTTCCAGAGAAGGTAGTGTCGCCGTTCTTCCTGACCACTACGGCATTGCTGAGGGTGGCTGCACTGCTCGAAGTGGCGGGTTTGCCGTTCGCAATGACGAAGAGCTCATCGGTATCCACCCATCCATCCACCGTCTGCAATCCATCTACGGCATTGTATTGCCCGACGATGACCTCGCTAGCCGACGTCGCCAGGAGGTGATTTCCCAGCGCTGCAGAGTTGTCGCCAGTGGTCGAGTTCAGCGCACCCAGCGCCGTGGAGCCGTTCCCATATGCTGAATTCATATATCCCACCGCGGTTGCTTGCGTTCCGGCGGCATAATCTTGGTAGCCGACAGATGTGGTATAAAAGCTTCCGCTTCCAGAGCTCGAGCCGATGCCCACGTCGGTTGCAAAACTGGCATAGGTGTCGATTCCGATGCCAACGACCACGTTGCTCAAGTTGCCGTTGCCATTGTCATATGAATTCACCCTGGAGCCAACCGTCACGCTGCCCGGCGTCGTCGAGTAAACATTCGATCCCAAAGAAACAGAAGAGTGCACCGATCCATAGCTGTCGGTGAAGCCGCCGATAGCAAATACAGCGCTTCCCACCGCGACGTTGCCATCGCCCTGCGCAACACTATTTGCTCCAAAAACCGCTGTATTATCGCCCATATGCCATGAACCACTGCCGACAGTTGTTGCGTTCGTCGAAACAAAAGACGCTGCTGCCTGCGACGCCGTGAGCAGCGACTGCCCATTCGAGGTGATCCCGCCTTGGACGCTCAAGGTTCCGGAGATCATCGTATTTCCACCGGAATCTACGGTAAACGCATCGCTACTCCCTCGAGTTTCGTCACCGTTTCCGATGACGAAAAGGAAGTTGCAACTGCTGTCCTGGCTGGTGTTGTATCGGCCGATGACCAATTCATTAGGTCCGCCCGCGTTCAAACTCACGCCCATGGCCATGCTATTAAAGCCGAACGTGTAGTTGTCTAACCCAAAGACGAATGAATAGCTGGACTCCACCATGTGACCGCTGCCGAAGCCCATCGAGTGGTCGCTATAGACCTGCACATTATCACCAATGCTCATCGAGTACGATGCGCCGCCGCCCACCAGCGCTGTGGTCCCCAGCGCAAAGGAGTAGTCGCCTTCTGCGCTCGTCGGGCGTGAACCGCCATCACCGATGGCGGTTGAGTGATTCCCGGTCGCGCTGGAGTACGCCGACGTCGTCGAACCCGAATCGATTCCTCGGGCTACCGAGTCCACGCCAAAACTCGAGGAAAAGGGGGCGAGCGCCAAGGCTCCGGTCAATATTGACGTCCCCAAGACTGGGGCAACGGTGCGGAAAGTGAAAAATTTCATCGTGTGCTGCGATTCTTCGGGGTCCAGTGTGAAAGAGCTGAAAACTTCCGGACATCTCCGGCCGAGGCGCTTCCTAGACGAACATTCCGTTCCAGGCAATCGGAATTTAATCGAGGCGGCGCTTTTTTTTTAACGTTTTACTTGCTGGCGGCGCGGCAATGCGCTTTATCTCCGACGCACGTCATGAAGTTCCCTCGTTCATCCTGGTTTGCGGTTCTCGGAGCGGCCGTCCTCGCCGGTGGGGCTTGGCTAGTCTATCTCGTTGGCTCGAGCAGAACTTCCGCCGCTTTTGCAGACCCAGTCGCGAGGCTTGAGGCGTTGGATCGCTCTGAACGGCTTGCAGATACGGAAATGGCAGCCTTAGTTGGCTCCGGTCGCTGCTCTACAGAGCAATTGCGTCAGCTGAGGGCGACTCAGAAGGCGCGCCATTCCCAGCGAATGCATATTCTTGATGATACCCTGTCGGCTCGAAATGCCGGGTCGACGCTCGCTGCGCCTGCCACGCAATTGTCACAAGGTGATTCACTTTCGCCAGATAAATTGCAAGCTGCTGAAAAGCAGCAGGAGCTTGCCCCCGAACAAAAGACAGTGACTGATGAAATGCGCGCGTTCGAGGCGCAACACCGGGGGGACAGCATAGGTCTCAGCGATGCCATGGCTCGGTGGCGGCACAACAACGTGTCCCGCTTGGCCGCCCTCGATCGACTTGCTGGCGAAGCATCCAAGGCAGGTGGCGCTCGCTCCGGCCGGGCGAATGCCAGTGCAAATCAAGCCTCCAGCGTCGGGACGCCCGCCACGAATGCCCTGGCAGATTCCATACAACAGAACGCCGACGATCTGCAGGAGTTGCAAATACAAACGAAAGACCTTTCTCCTGAAGCCAAAACCGTCGCCTTTGCCGCTTGGCGGGCAAAAAGCATGGAGACGCTCGCTCAACTGGGACGCAACGTCGACGAAGAAAGGCGTCATCGGGAATCGCCTCCCGGACAGAAAAGCAAAGCTCAATAGAATTTCCCACAAAATGTCCCTTGGCAGTTGCTGTGGCCCTGTGGTTTCTTCTCACCGCCATATGGAAAATTTTTACTCCATGGAATTCTCAAAAATGTAACTTATCTGCTCGGCGTGCGGCATGCACTCTTCGGGTATAAGTGCGCGTGGACTCAGAACACAGTTTTCTTCTCGATAACCATTTTCCCAATAATGAAGAGATCATCTAGCGCAAAAAATGCTTTTGTCGGCATTGCCAATTCTGGCTGCGTGGGCAGCTTGCTCCGTACTCTTTTCTGGTCAGATAATTATCCCCACTCAGGCCGATTTTAATGCAATAAACGAAGGGCAATTGATCAATCTGTGAAATTCCTGCAAAGCAAATGATATGATACACCCATATGCTTATTTTCGACAAATGCGCTTTTTGACGCGCTTGACTGCTTCCGTTTGCAAGCCAATACGGGGGGGCGCAGTGGCTCTTGCGTTTTTGTCCGAGTCGTTGCTGTCTTTTGCTGCTGCGCAGGAAGCGTCTCCCGTTCCAAATGGAAAGCCGTCGACTTATCCTGCCTGGTGGTTTCAACGAGGCGTTGTTGCGCGATTGGATATGTATAAAGACGATCCGATATGGCCGGATGATTTTTCGACGGCATCTGATTTCGTGGCGGTGAATCAAGGGCAGCTAAAAGCGATCGCAACCGCGGCCTACGATGAGTTCGAAGCAAACTTGGCTGGCGGAGCGGGTAGCGACATTTTCAACTTGATAAAGCAGTGGTTCGAGAAAAACACGGATGGCACTTTGGCCTTGCAGGACGGGAAACGAGTGCCTCTTGTGACGGCGAATACGCAGTCTTACGCTATGGTGAATATTGGTCAATTGAAGAGCGTTGCGAAGCCGTTCTACGATAGATTGATCGCGGCTGGCCTTCGTAGTGACTACCCGTGGCAACTGAAGATTACCGGCAATAATCTTTGCGCGGCGAATATTGGACAGCTGAAGAATGTTTTCTCATTTACCGCGTGGGTCGATAGCGACGGAGACGGACTGCCCGATGCTGTGGAAATTGCCTGGGGACTCAATCCACATAACCCAAACGATGCAAATTTCCGGCTCGATGGAAGAGGTCTCACGGCCCTCGAATACTTTTGGAGCGGATCAAGTCCCACAGATGGCGGGACTATCGATCCGAGTCGTTGGAATGGGAACCCGCCGCTCAACTTGCAAACCGTAGTTAATGCCGATGGATCGTCGGATTTGTATTGGGACGGAGATGTCTCCGATTTGGAAACAATTACGATAAGGCGCGAGGTTCCAGCCGGCGAAGGAGTGACGCTCGATTGGGGGCAACGCGTATTTGAAGTGATTGATGTTGTTCCTGCGTCGAATTATTATTATCATGTCCCGCCTTTGTCGCATTAAGCAATGAGAACTTATTTTATCATAGTTTTAGCCTTTTGCTCCTCCGCATTGACGCAGGCCTTTGGGCAATCCAACTTTGTGATTACCGGCCAGCGTACATCAGACGGCAGTAAGCGCGAATCGAAAGAAAGCGAGAGTAAAGTCCGACTTGTGACGAGGCTTCGCAGCGTGTGGAGATCGAGCCCGGCATTCATGGAATTCGACTGGGATGAATTTGACCCAACGAAAAACCGCATGTTCAAAACCGTCCATGGCGAAGGCGAAATTCAACCTGGCTTTCATGGAAAGGTAGACGTTGTCAACGATACGGATAATAACCATCGAACCACGACATTGCTGGAAGTATGGGACAGGGGCGACGGTGGAGAGGATACAGTCACGCAAACCATATCGGAAAGGTGGTCGCGCACTCCAACGGCCACTTCTCACTGGACTTTGACTTCTACAACTTGGGATTATGAAGCTGGGGATGGATCCTTTTCGCAGCAAGGGTGGTTGAGTGAGACGGTAGAGGATAACGCAACATTGACATCCACTGATCTTAACGGTGTTCCGGTCGGAAGCATAAATCTCACCGCGCACTCGGGAAATAAGATTGAGGATGATTATGGGGATGGTTGGAGTAAACATATAGAAACGACGGATAAAGACAATGCTTATACCATTAAGACTACGGAGGTGAGAAATGGTGTTGAGCACGAAACTACCGAATCTGATGCAGGATATGTGATTGGACCGAGCGGTTCCTATTCTACTCCCATGGCCTATCCTGGTTCCAGTGCGCCAGGAGTAACCACTGCCACAGCGGTTGATGGGACTTCTTGGACATTATCAGACGAGTATACAAGCGCTGATTTTAATAGAGATACGGTAAATCTTCTCCCTTCTTATCCGGGTGATAAAGATACGGATCGTGGCGTCTACACGCAACTGCTTGGAACTGGACTTGCTTGGGATGGATTGACTCGGTATTCAAACTATAGCATCGACCACAGTTGGCCATTTACTGGGGGGTATGTTCGGACTCCGCCGAATGTCATTAATTGCCAGGACGTAATCTATCGGTGGGAGAGCAATAATAGCGCCGACGCCAAATTTCTTTGGTACGAAAAAACTATTCCAATTGATCCCACGATCGAGCCGACTGTTGCTGTGCTTGGCTTTTTGGCGGGCTCAGGGCGGATGAGTGAATTTCGGAAACTGGAGCCCAGTGCGCACCCGGAAATTCCGTGTCAGACCATTGTCACGCCGATTTATATAGAGTCTCAGTTCGAAGAGACTTCGCCAGCGTCAGGATTCGATAAATTTGGAATCCCTCCGTGGCTAATGATTCCGCAGGGAGGGTCGAATACGGCAAGGGCGACGACGTCAGCCAGCGCTGCGCAGGAGGTGAAATTTTCCGTTCAGGGAGGAGGTGCAAGCGGCTCCGTGACTCCGTCTACGACGCACCAATCGCCAGTCGTCATCACGATCAAAGGTAATCAGGTGGGAGATGCCGCACATTTGTATCAAGGCGTAGGATCGCAATTCGAGCCGGCTCCTCTGAATCTGACGGTGAGAAAGCGTCTGGAAAAGACAGTTACCATTCATTCCGTGACGCAAGTGTATAAGGACGGAAGACATAGCGACATCGCGCCTCAGAGATTTCCAAATAGCGGGGATCTGGAAAACTATCTCAATGAGGTGTATGGTAAGCAGGCGAATACATTTTTCAAAGTTACAAGCGAAATTGACTATTTGGATTATGATGTCAGTGTGCAGCCCCCGTGGACTACGCCTGGGAACTATATGTTTGATTTTTATCCAGGCGTGGATAAAACGAGCGCCGAAGAGGATGTGGTTTTGGCAAAGCGCTCTAATAATACCTTTGATGTGTATTACTTTCATGAGACTAGCGTGATTGGTGATTCGGTGGCTCAGGCGGGTTATGCGAAGTTTACCCGCGGAGTAGCGTACGTGAATGATGCTTGGAGTGATGTGTTGGGTATAACTGCGCATGAGATCGGGCATTTGCTTCTCATTCCTCATAATGATTCAAAGAAGAATTTCGATAAAAGCATATCGGCGTCGTATTTGGTGAATGACTCTGACCGAGTCCAGTGTTTGATGCACAATGGAGCGCTTAATCCAATGCCGAAAAGGTTGACGAAACCAGAGTGGGATCATATCACAGATATCAAAAAATGAGTCGGAAAATTTGCCGCATCTTTGGTTGTTGCATTGCAATGCCGCTTGTGTTATTTGCGGAATCAGAGTATCCGGGGGCAAATCTTGATCGCGTAAGAGCGGCGCACATCTTGGAGAAGGCAGCCGACGGTGATTGGCGGGCTTCACTTCGGGAAATTGCAAAGTTGAGCCCGACGGTTTCGGTGCCAATCCTTGCGGCAGCCGCGGAGGACAGGGGGGCGCAGGACGGAGTGCGAGCCTATGTTGTGGAGATTTTGCGCGGCGACGCGAAAATCCTCATTTTTTTAAAGGATGATTTGGAATTGGCAACAAAGGAGGGGAATGTGAATCGTGCTGACTTTTCCGCGCTTGGATTGATTGCGACGCCTGCGGCCGCCGAAATCGCATCGAAGTATCTATTTGATTCGACGAAGGTAGTTCTTGGCGACGATATCGGTTCGTTGGAAAACCGGTATGCTGCGGTTTTTGCGCTTAAGATGATGCAACTTTCGGATGCTCCGAAAAGCAACAGCTCAGTTGGAGTCAATGATCTTGATCTCGAAGATTGGCAAAAATGGTCTATAGATAAGGGCTTTGTGCCCAAGGAATGGAGATTGAAGGTGGCCGGAAGTGCGACGATTGAAGGCGAGGCAGTCAAGCAGATCGGAAACGCACGCTCTGTGGAACAGAATAGCGCGTCCAATAGCGGAGTAGCTTCGCAAAATGCAGGCAATGATGTGCCGTCGCCCGACGCGGCGGCTCCCTATACCCATGAAGCGAGAATAAGTGAAGTGTCACGCAGAAGCTATCTGGGGCCTGCGATTATCGGCGGAATAGGTGTATTGTTGGTTTTTATAATAAGGAAAATGCCCAGGCGATGACAGTTGGCGGGACGTCAGTGCTGACTCCAACACTCACTTTTGTCGACCTTGGGGGAAGGCCGTGAGATTGAGCGAAGTTTAACTTTACGCGCCGGACTTTTCGACCGCGGCTTTCATCTTTTCCAGGCCAGTGCGGGCGATGAGGAGGGAATCGCGTTTCCAGTATTCGTGGTTGAAGAGCTCGAGGGAGAGGACCGTCCCGCCGCCGTTCTGGCGCAGGGTTTTCAGCACGTCGGAAATCGGGGCGACGCCGTCGCCGGGGAAGACACGAAAGGCGTCGTCGATTTCCTCCGGCCCGGGTTCGCCGGGGTAGTCGTTCATGTGGATGAGCTGCAGGGCATTGCTGCTGAGCAGGCGCAGGCCGTCGAAATTCGAACCGCCTTTGTGCAGGTGGAAGATGTCGGCGAGCACGCAGGCCTTGGGATGGCGGGCTTCCAGGGCAACGAAGATGCCGTCGCTGAGGCGGCGAAGATTGGGGGAAAAGCCCCAGATTTCCAGTTCTGGAACGACGCCCATCTGGTCGCCGAGTTCCAGGAGCGCGCGATAGCGCTCGGCGGCCTTGCGGAGGTCGAGGCCGGGAGTTTTCGTCGCTCCAGCGGGCGGAGCGGCGAGGCGCTTTCCGCCGATCTGGGCGACGACGCCCATGTCGCGCTTGGCTTGTTCCAGTCCTTTGGCGCGCTGGGCTTCGTCGTCGACGATCCACTCGGGAAAGCCGATGGCGCTTTCGACGGTGAGGCCAAGGTCGGCGATGCGCTTGCCCAGGTCTTTCAAGGAGCCGCCGCCTTTTTCGTGTTGATGGATTTTTTCCACCCAGGGTTCAACGGCCTGGTAGCCGGCCTTGGCAGTGAGTTCCATCTCGGCGACGATATCCAGTTTGTAGCCGCGGATGGTCGCGGTATTGAGGCAGTAGACGAAGGGACGGCTGGACACGGCAGAGGGAGCAGGGTTTTCGGCGCCGCGAACAGTGGCTTCGCCGGCGAGGACGGCGGTGGCGGCGAGGCCCGCACGGATGAGGGCGGCTCGGCGGGTGAGTGGTTCGGAGGAGTCGGTCATGGGAAGGCGGATTTTGACGGGGCTGCGTTTAGACTCGAAAAGGTCGACGGGAGGCCGGGCAGAATGCCGGGGCGCCGCGGGATACGCAATGAGATTGCGGAGCACGAAAATGCTTTCGATTGCTCTCGAGGCCAGCAAATGAGCGGCGCCTGCCCTCGACGCACGGCAAAAGGCCGCCGCTCTTTTGCGGGAGCAACTTCAAATCGAGATCGGCAATTTTCCTTGTATCACTGATCGTCGGGCTACCGGTATCCGAGGGCTAACCGCGTTCCTGTTTTCTCGCTGCTCGTTCCGATCCCAGGTACTTGACCACGGCATCCGTGCGGGAGTGCACATGCAGCTTTTGATAGATGCGTTTGATGTAAGTCTGCACCGTCTGCATACTGATTTCCAACATCGCAGCGATCTCCTTGTATGGCCGGCCTTCCGCAAGGCGTTGCAAGATCGCGGTCTCACGCGCGGAGAGTTTGTCCATCTCGTCCGTCGTCTGCTTGGCTGGCGCCGGTTGCGGCTGGCGGTGAAAGTATTGAAAGATCTGGCGCGCGATCTCCGGCGAGGTCGGGGCCCCGCCCGCGCGGACCTGCTCCAATGCTTGCCGCAGCGCCGCCGGCGTAGAGCGCTTTAGCAAGTAGCCGCTGGCCCCGGCCCGCAAGGCCTCGAAGACGAGATCGCTGTCGTCGAACATCGTCAGCATAATCACCTCGAGATTCGGCAGCCGATCCTTCAAAGCACGCGTGCATTCGATGCCTGACATCCCGGGCAGCCGGATATCCATCAGGACAAAATCCGGAGGTTGTTTTGGGATTTCCGCAAGCGCTTCCTCACCGCTTGCATACTCGCCGCAGCAGCAAAAGCCTGCCATGCGCTCGAGGATCTTTGTCCAACCGGAGCGAATGAGCGCGTCGTCCTCGACGAGCGCCACCGTGGAAGGGCGGGGGACGCCGGATGCCGTTGGGTGGGGCGCTGGGTTGGGGTTCATGGGAAGAATGGGAAGAATGGGAAGAATGGGAAGAATGGGAAGAATGGGGCGAGTGAGTCTTGTTAGCTAACTCGACATGTTGGCAGAGGCGCTTCGAAGGTGACGGTGGTTCCCGATGCAGGGTGGCTTTCCATTCGCGCGGAGCCGCCCAGAGCGCTCAGGCGTTGTTGTATGTTCTCCAGTCCATGACCTTGTCGGCCATTGCCGTTTAGCGGGAGGCCGGCGCCGTCATCGGAAATCTTGATGCGCAGTTGCGCGCCGGTGAGCGTGATTTGCAGCGCTGCCCGCTGCGCATTGGCATGTTTGGCGATGTTATTCAGCGCTTCCTTCGACGCGAGCAGGAGGTGATGCCGGGCATCCGCCTGCACGACGCGATCCGGAATTTCCACTGGCAAATCCAGCGCGAGTTCGATGCCCGCCGCCGCCATATGTTCGGACGCAAACTTTGCCAGATAGTCGATGAGCCGTTGCAACGTGTCGTTCCGCGGGTTCACCGTCCAAACGATGGTTTCCAGCGCACCGCTCACCGAGCGCGCTGCGCGCGCAATCCGGCCGAGCCGGTCCGCCGTCGCATCGTCGGGTTCCGGTTGGTCGGCGCCCAATTCCGCCATGAGGCAGATTTGCGTGAGCCCGGCTCCGAGGTCGTCGTGCATATCCCGTGCGATGCGCGCGCGCTCGCGCTCCAGAGCCCGCTCTTGTTCGATCGCCCGGATGCGCATCCGTACACGGCGCAAGACCCACGCGCGCACCGCGAGGCTCAGCGCCGCCGCGGCAATGAGGACTGCCACGATGCGGGCCAATGCCGTTTTCCACCATGCCGCCCGCACTTCGAAGTCGAAATGAGCCGTCGCGGGCAACCACGGTCCATCTGCCGCCGCGGTTTCCGCCTCGAAACGATATTTCCCGGCCGCCAGGCGGCTGAAAGTCGCCATTCGCCGTCCATCGTCGAGGGACCAATCGCGATCGATGCCGGCCAGCCGATAGCGAAACCTCAGTTGTTCCGGCGTGCTGAGATTTGGCGCCGTAAACGAAATCTCCACAGTCCCCGGATTTGGAGGCAAACGGAGCGTCTGATGATTCACTGGAGCTTCTGTTCCGTTGACCCTTACACTCTCGATGAGTGGCGCCTTCTCCGGCGCCGCCACTTGAATTTTCTCCGGGCTGATTTCCAGGGCTCCCTGCGCGCTGGCAAACCAATAGTGCCCGTCTTCGGTCCGGGCCGTCGCGTTGTGCCCGCCGCTGGTGAAATCGACGTTGGCTACGTCATCGTCCCGCCCGAAGTGCAAAGCATGGACGACCGGGAGGCGTCCCGCCATGGCCGCTTCCAATTCAACTCGAGAGACTCGAAACAAGCCGCCTCCCGTCGCGAACCAGAACGCGCCGCTGTCATCGATGGCGAGTGCGCGCAAATCGTCGGCAGGCAAACCACGGTCCGGTGGCAAGTGCTCGCAGAGCCCCGCTTGCCAGCGATACAGTCCCCCGGCCAGCGCGCCGATCCACATCGCGTCGCCATCCGGGACCAGGAAGCGAATCGATTCGCCGGCTTTCGCTCCCGGAAGCGCTATGGAGACAAAGGCTGCGCCACTTTTGCGGGATAACAATCCGTAGGCCGTGCCCACCCAGACCGCGCCCTCGCGGTCTTCGGAGATCACGCGCGGCACAGCCAGTTCTTCTCCGTTGGAAATTTCCTCCACCTCGCCATGCTCATGGCGGCAGAGCAATTTCTGCATGGATCCCGCCCAAAGGTCGCTGTGTGAATCCATGAAAAGCGCTCCGATATGCAGATCCATTCTGGCATCGGTAAAGCGGCCCTTTTCCCAATGCGTCAAATTCAGGCCATCAGACCCAATCCAAATCCCTCCGGCGGCATCGGCGCAGAGTGCGGCGGCCCGAGTCCCGCCATTCCAGCCGGGTGGAACGGCGAACGCGCGATTCGTTCGATCCAGCCCCCGTACCAACGGGCCGTCCTGAATGGCGAGCCAGAGCCGACCCTCGGAGTCTTTGCAGATGGAGGTCACTCCGTCACTGCCCAGACCATGCGCGACCTGACGAAACGAAAATCTCCGTGGATGCAGGCGATGCAGTCCGCCGCCCCGCGTCGCCACCCAGATGTTGTCATCGCGATCCTGCATGATTGCCTGTACGGCGGCGTGCGAATTCAGAACGCGGGTTACTTGTCCGGCGCGATAACGAAACATTCCATTGCCACGCGTGCCAATCCAGAGATCGCCTCCGCGATCTTCAATCAGTGCATCCACTGGGCTATGCAGCATTGCCAGATCGGCAATGGCATCATTTTTTCCATCGGCCTGATACTTGCGGAGTTTTGTATCGTCCACGGCCCACACGCCTCCGTCCGTGGCCGTGCAAAGACAAATGTAATGGGGTTCCGGACTGCTCTTCAGTTGAAATCGGGCGCCATCGAAAACCCCGCAGCCCGCCTTGGTAGAATACCATATCGAGCCATCGACCGCTGCGCGAACGTAGCTGTCTCCCGAGGCATCGGAATCCATTCCAGCGCTGATTTCCGAAGTCTCAAAGGCGCTGGATTGGCCATCCTTCCATCGCATGGCCGTGCGCTCTGGAGCGAGCCCATACCAGATGGCTCCGCCGGCGTCTTCGGCAAAGGAAGACACCCAGCGGGTGTGGGCCGTGGGAGCTTTCACCCGGGCGATTTCTGTGAAACGGCCATCGCGCATTCGAAGCACTCCGCCGCGCTCCAGGCCGATCCAAAGAGCGCCGTCGCGCGCCGTGAACACCGAGCGAACGTAGTTTGTGGCAAACTCCGGCGTCGTACTCGCCGTGAAAAGCTTGAAGCGCACGCCGTCGAAGCGCGCCAAACCGCCCCAGGTCGCGAGCCAGAGATATCCATCCGGGGTCTGGGCGATGCCGGAGATGGTCAATTGCGTGCCGATGTCATCGCCTTCCCATGATCGCAGCACGTATTCGTCAGAAGCTAAGTCGACATTGGCTTCCCGGGCTCGGGCCGTGGAGAGCGGAAGCGCCAGCGATAGGAGCAATCCTGCAAGAAGCACACACCGGGGGATAGGGTAGTCGGATAGGGTGCGAGGCATTGGGGAGACCGGCGCAAATCTTCCACATAAGCCGAATCGCGGCAATTGGAACTCGCCCGGCGGGCGCGCCCTGCTCGCGAAGTTTCGCATCGCGAGCAGGGCAGTATCTCACCCCAGTGTTATTGCGGCGTCAGCCGGATGTAATCGAAACATTCCGTATAACCGGTGCTGCTCGCATTTTTGCCAGTGATCGTAAACCGAAACCATTTGTCACTCGTCGTTCCCGGCGTCCAGGTTCCCAAGTCAATCGTCGTGAACTGTTGTCCAGCCGAATAATCGTCAACCGGGCTGCCGACATTGTTCTTCGTGCCGCTGAAGTTTGCCGCCGTGCCGACGGCGAGCTGCCAGATCCCGCGCGTATTGATCCGCTTCACGCGCACCTTCACGTCGTAAGTTCCCGCTGCGATATTCGGCGCGAGGAAGGTGAGGTAGTTGCCCACGGCAGTGGAGTCGAGGATGGCTCCCTGACCATCGTTGAGCAAAGGATCGGTGAGGAGACGATAATCGGGACCAGAGTAATTTGGAATCGTCATGGACTCGGCCTCGAATTGCAGCGCCTCCGCCTGCTGGGTGGCGGTAAAGGTGGTTGGCGCGTTGTTGATAAACGCCGTCTGTCCCGATTGGATGTTGTCGAAAATATTGGAGGTGAAGCTGCCGGTCCCGTTGGAGCCGGAAGAGATTTCGATGCCGGTGATCCCAACGGTGTCAATGACGTTGTTTGGTCCAAAGGTCAGCGTGGTTTCATTGCCCACATGGACCGCCTCGTAGGGTGAATCCAGGATGAGATTGTCGTGCACATTTGCCGCCACCGGCTGTGTCGAGGTCCCGCCGATGGCCAGGGCGTACAGATAGGCGCTTCCGCCGCAACGTACGATCGTATTGTTATTGACCGTCGACGAGACGAGCGGGAAGCCGTCAGCGCCATAGATTCCAACAATCAAGCCGCGATTCGTGACGCTGTCGGCGATGTAATTATTGGCCACCGTGATGTCCTGCCCGCCGGCAATGCGGATTCCGTCCGCCCACCAGGGCGCCACCACCGTGTTGTTCGTCACGCTGATCTGGTCCATATTTGTGCTGCCGGCGTATTTATTGTTGGAAAAGATGGCGATGCAATCGTCGCCCGAGCCGCGCACGAAATTATTGGTGGCTGTGAGATTGTTTCCCACCGAAGCATTGCCGTTGTTCAGATTGATTCCATCGGCCCAGGAATTGGCAATGCGGCAGTCGCGCACCGTTCCGTTGGTCCCGGCGACCCAGATGGCTGCACCGGTGTGTTGCAGCCAGACCCGCTGCACGAGCAATCCAGTGCCGCCGCTCGCGATGATCCCGTAGTCCGCAGAGCGGGTCGTCGCATTGGTGTCGATGAAGAGATCCTGGATGCCGCCGCCCCAGACTGAAATCTTGTCGGAGCCGCCGGAGCCGGGTTGCTTGTTGATTTCGCTATACCACATGCCGGCGCCTGCGATCGTCACCCCGGATTCACTGATCGGCGCAGTGATGACAAACGTGCCGCTGGGAATCCAAACGCTTTTGCCCGCCGTTTGCGCAGCGGAAATACAGTTTTTGATTGCCGTCGTACAGTCCGTGACTCCGTCGCCGACTGCGCCGTACGAAGTGATGGAGAGAGAGTTTGCGGGTTGCGCCAGCGGGGCCGGCGGAGCCTCGACATCGACGCAATCAATGTAGTAGAAGCTCGCGGTATTTGCGGCATCGCGCTTCAGCATAATCGTGCTGCCGCTTGCCACCGGGGCGCCGGTGATGAAGAAGTGCGTCTCGTCGAAAAAGACGTGGGGATATAGCCCCGTGCCCGGGGTGTTGCTCATGCCATTGGCGGCGATGTTTGATTCATACACCCAGGCTTGAGCGGAACTCATGGTGACGGCTTGTCGGAAGACGCCATTGATGTAGAGGTCCAGCGTGGCCGTGGTTCCGCCGCCGGCGGCTCCATCGGGGATGCAAAAGCGCACGTTCAGCGCAGTGGCGTTGGCTACGGGATTGGTCCAGGAGACGGACTGGCCGGTGGCGGTCAGTTGCACGTAGGCGCGTCCGGAGGCTTCCATGGCCGGACTGGAGACGTTGGGCGGGGGATTGGTGACGGTGAGTGAGACGGCCGTGGCGCCGCCGGCGAGGGCGCCGCTTTCAGCTTCGATGGTGGTGAATGGCGTATTCGCGCCGGATCCGCCTTGGGCCCAAACGGACACTGCACCGAGAAACGATAAAGCAGCGGCGGCGACGCCTTTCGCGAAGGGAGAGACTTTCGATCGAGGCGCTTTGGTTGGACCTGAGATTTTTGGCTGACGCCGAGAGGTTAAGGGGAGTTGAGGGAGTGACGATGGATTCATAGGGAGAATGGCCCGCGAAGGGAAATGCGGGACAGCAGCCGAATGTTATCGTGCGGCCAGAAGAATTGTAGTCCCATGAATATGGGACAGGACTGTCGAGTGAGCTGGGAGGCGACCGACGTTTTGGAGTGCGTGGAGCTTGCTCCCGCTTTGTCAGCGTGAAGTTCATACTGGGTGCGAAGTCAGGCGTAGTGCACCCGAAACACCAAGTAGCCCAGACGTCTCACTCAATTGCCAAGCTGGCAAAGCGGGAGCAAGCTCCACGCACTCCATAGGCGCCTGTCCGTCCCGCGCCAGCAAGTGTGGACCGAGCGATGTGTTTTTCTAAACAAGACCGAGACGGATCTACTGCCTACGGTCCGAATGCCACCATATTGGCCAAAGCCTTTTTCCAAATTCCAGCCAGGCCATTACACACCTCCATCGACGGCAATTCCCGCTCGCCAATTCGTTTGACCGGGCGCAAACCGGTCCAGCTATTCGTGAGAAACACTTCATCCGCCGTTTGCAGGTCCTCGACGAAAAGCGAACCTTGTTGCGCGCGCTTTTGTTTCAGGACCCACTCGCGCATCACTCCATTCCGCGCGCCGCAAGCCAGCGCCGGCGTGCGCATCGTGCCGCGATGGACAACAAAGATATTGGCCGTGCAGACCGAAATTAATTCCGCCTGGTCGTTAAAAAGCAGCGTCTCGTCGTGTCCGGCGCGTTGGGCGCGTTGCAGCGCGTCCACATTGGCCCAGTAGTTTCCCGTCTTCAGACCTCCGAACAGCGGCCGGTGAGTTTCGTGTGGAAGGAGAAGGCTGCACGGTTCCGCCGCCGTGTGCTCGCGTTCCTCCAGCATGACCAGCACGCGGCAATTCGCCGGCGGCGCGCCGACAGAGCCGTCGCCCGCCGTCACATAAATCCGCGCAAAGCCATCCTTTCCCGCCGTGCGGAGCAGCGGTCCCACCGCGCTGAGCGCCTCCGCCGGCGCTGGAAATTCGCGCTCCGTGCAAGCGGCGCGCAGCCGCGATAGGTGTTCATCGAGAAAGAGCGGCTTCCTTTGCCACACCCGCAGGCTCTCGAAAAGCGACATCCCGTACCGGAACCCGCGGTCTTCCACAGGAAGCGAATCCCGCGGCTCGTAGGCCTCCCCGGTCCAGGCCCAGGCGTTCACGAAATCGTCAGTTCTTTGGTGATCCCAAAAATCTCGATGCGTTTTCTGAGTGTTGCCCGGGTGATGCCGAGCAGTTTCGCCGCGCGCACCTGGTTGCCCTGCGTGATCTTCAGGGCGTGCATGGTGAATTCGCGTTCGAGCCAGGGGAGAAGTTGGACATTTGGATCGGCCTGCGCCGTCTTGAGCAGCGTTTCGATGGCCATTTCCGTGGTGATCATCGTCGGGCCGGTAATCGTCGCCGGACCTGCGGCGCTTTCCGTGGGGGTGACGCCGAGCGGGAGATCCTTCGGCAGGAGCACGTCCGACATGGAGAGCACGCAGGCGCGCTGGATGGTATTTTCCAGTTCGCGCACATTGCCCGGCCAGGCATAGCTTTCGAGCACACGCACCGCTTCCTCGGAAAGCTTGAGCTGGGGCAGCGCCTTCTGCACCGCGACCTTGCGCAGGAAATACTCGGCGAGAAGCCGGACGTCTTCGACCCGCTGCCGCAGCGGCGGCAACTGGATGCGCACGACGTTGAGCCGATAGAAAAGGTCCTCGCGGAAGGACTTCTTTGAAACCTCCTCTTCCAGATTCTTGTTCGTGGCTGCGACAATGCGGACGTTCGATTTCAGCGTGGCATTGCCGCCGACGCGGGAAAATTCGCCATCCTGCAGCACGCGCAGGATCTTGCTCTGCAATTGCAGCGGCATATCGCCGATTTCATCGAGAAAGAGCGTGCCGCCTTCGCATTGCTCGAAGCGGCCGATGCGCTGGCCCGAAGCTCCGGTGAACGAGCCCTTCTCATGGCCGAAGAGTTCACTCTCCAGCAATTGCTCGGGAATGGCTGCGCAATTGATGGCCACAAAGCTGCGCGTATTCCGCGATGAATAGTGATGAATGGCGCGCGCCACCAGCTCCTTGCCCGAGCCGCTTTCGCCCGTGATCATGACTGGCGCGTCGGAATGCGACACGCGTCCCACCATCTTGAAGACCTGCTGCATCGCGATGGATTTGCCGACGATCGAGTCCTGATACTCGTCTACGGTGAGCTGCGGCTTGAAAGTCGTGGCCGACTTCATCTCTGTCTGCGCCTTCAACGCCGCGTCCACGACCACCTTCAAATTGAAAGGCAGCGTCTCTTTCCGGATGAAATCGAAAGCGCCAAGCTTCATCGACTCGATGACCTGCTGCGTCGTGCCGAAGGCGCTCGTGACCACCACGATCGCGTTTGGATCGCGCTGCCGCGCCTTTACGAGCAATTCCGTGCCGGAGAAGGGCGCGAGATGCGTCTCGACGATGAGCAGGTCGGGATCTTCCCGGCAAAAGAGCTTGTAACCGTCATCGGCCGTCGTCGCCGTGATCACCCGGGTATTTGGGGTCTGCAATTGATTCTGGGCCCACTCCAGGAAATCGGTTTCGGGATCGACGATGAGGATTGTCTGCGCTTTTTCCATCAAGGAATTTTAGACTCCGCCGTAGCGGCGTTGTCGTTTAGTGTACTCTGCGACCGCGGCCCGCAAGTCTTCCTTGCCAAAATCGGGCCATAGTTTCTGGGTGACGTAAATTTCCGTATAGGAAAGCTGCCAAAGCAGGAAATTCGAGAGCCGCAATTCACCCGAGGTGCGGATGAGCAAATCCGGGTCCGGATAGTTTCGGGTATAGAGATGGCGGCTGATGTCGTCGGCCTCCACGTCATCCGGTTGCAAATCGCCGGCCGCAACCTCGCGGCACATGGTGCGTACGGCATCCACAATTTCGGCGCGGGCGCTGTAGTTCAGCGCCAGGATGAGGGTGACCGAGGTGTTTTTCGCGGTGAGATCGATCGCCTGTTGCAGCGCCTGCTGGCAGGAGAGGGGCAATTCATCCAGGCGGCCGATGGCCTGCAGCCGGATATTGTTTTCCATCAGGTTTGGCGTCTCCTGCGCGATGAAGACCTCGAGCAGGGCAAAAAGCGCGGTCACTTCCTCGGCTGGCCGTTTCCAGTTTTCGGTGGAAAAGGCGTAGACTGTAAGGAAATCGACGCCGAGTTCGGAGCAGGCCTCCGTCACGGCGCGGACGGAGGTCGCGCCCTGCTCGTGGCCTTGGATGCGCGCCAGGCCGCGTTCGCGAGCCCAGCGGCCATTGCCATCCATAATGATGGCGATATGGCGCGGCACTCGGGTGGGAGCGGCCGATGGCGCCTGCTGCGGGATCGGTTCGGCTTTCATCGGGAGGACACTATCAACGCAAGCCGCCGCTATGCAAAACCCGGCGCAGGGAATTGTGCGGAAGATTTCTCGCCGCTCCGCAGGGAGCCGCGGCATGGGCCGACGACCGGCTGGGGTGGCGTGATGATTTGGCTCAAAGGAGCAGGGTTTGGTCGCGGTTCGGCCCGACGCTCACGATGCTGAGCGCGGCGTCCGTGAGGTCGGCCAAACGCTGGAGGTAGTTTTTCGCCTTCTCCGGCATCTTGTCCCAGGAGCGGATCTCGTGGGTGGGGGTCATCCAGCCCGGGTGCTCTTCGTAGACCGGCTCGCAGCGGGTCAGCTGCACGACGTCCGCCGGGGGCGTGTCGATCAATTTGCCGTCGAGGCGATATTGCGTGCAGACCTTGATCACGGGGACGGTGTCGAGGCCATCGAGATTGGTCACGGCCAGTTCGTCGATGCCATTGACCATGCCGGCATAGCGCGTGGCCACCGCGTCGAACCAACCGCAGCGCCGGGCGCGGCCGGTGGTGGCGCCGAATTCCCGGCCCATGCCGTGGAGGAGATCGCTGATCTGTGTATCCTCAGTTGGGAAGGGGCCTTCGCCCACGCGTGTGGTGTAGGCTTTCATCACGCCCAGCACGCAATCCATGCGGTGGGGCGGCACGCCGGAGCCGGTGCAGGCGCCGCCGGCCGTGGTATTGGAAGAGGTCACGTACGGATAGGTGCCGTGATCGATGTCCAGGAAGGTGCCCTGCGCGCCTTCGAAAAGGATGTTGCGGCCTTGCGTGATCGCCTCGTGCAGATAGACGACGGTATTCGTGATCAGCGGGGTGATCTTCGCCCCGGCAGCCAGGTAGGCGTCCCGGATTTCTTCAAAATTCAGCGGTTCGACACCCAGCGCGCCCAGCACGGCGTTGTTTTCCTCGATACGGGCGGCGAGCTTTTCCGAAAAGACTTCCGGTTGCGCCAGATCGATCATCCGCAGGCCCACGCGGGCCGCCTTGTCCCCATAGGCCGGGCCGATGCCGCGCTTCGTCGTGCCGATCTTGTTCTTGCCCTTGCGGACTTCGCGCTGCTCATCGAGCAGGCGGTGATAGGGGAGGACGAGGTGCGCGCTGTCGGAGATGAGCAGATTGCTCCGGTCCACCTTGATATTTTGTCCCTCGAGGCCGGCGATTTCCGCGGCGACCGCCACCGGATCGATGACTACGCCATTGCCGATCACGCACATTTTTCCGGGGCGCAGAATGCCCGACGGGATGAGATGCAGCACGTACTTCGTGCCTGCGACGATCACCGTATGACCGGCATTGTTCCCACCTTGGCTGCGGACGACGATGTCCGCATTTTCCGTGAGAAAATCGATGATTTTGCCTTTGCCTTCGTCGCCCCATTGGGCGCCGACGAGGATGGTGTTCGCCATGTAAAGTAAGTGATGTGTGGAGGTGTGGAAACGCGAAAAAGTCCCGGGGCGCGCGCCAGGGACGCGGCTCGGGACGTGAGCCGAGAGTAGCGAGGAGAGGGGGCGGCGCAAGTGTTGAAATCTGGCGCCCCTGGCGGGAGCCGATCCCGGCGCCCTGGGCCGCCCTCTGGTCTGCGCTTGTCAGCGCATCGACCGCGGGACAATCTGCCGCCGTGCCGAAAATCGAGTTCATCGAAGAGCAGAAGCCCATTGCCATCGACTTCGAATTTGGCGCCCAGACACTGCTCGAGGCCGCGCTCGCCGGTGGCCTGCCGCATTTTCATGCCTGCGGAGGGCAGGCGCGGTGCTCGACCTGCCGAGTGCTGGTCATCGATGGTCTGGCCGCTTTCGGCCCGCGGTCTCCCATCGAGGCCGAGCTGGCCGCGCAGCGCCGTTGGCCCGATGCCGTGCGTCTGGCCTGCCAGAGCCGCCCCGATGGCCCCGTGAAGGTGCGCCGTCTCGTGCACGATGCGGTGGACGTCGAACTCATGAAAGGCGAGGCCGGCGGCTGGCCGGTCGCGGAGGAGAAAAAGATCGGCCTGCTCTTTTGCGATATCACCGGCTTTACCACCATCGCCGAGGGGCAACTCGTCTACGACCTGGTCCATTCGCTGAATCGCTTCTTCAAGCAGCTCGGCGACCCGATCCTGGCCAATCACGGCGTGATCAATAAATACATGGGCGACGGCTTGCTCGGGCTCTTCGGCCTGGAGAATCCCTCGCATGAGGAATGCGCCCGCCAATGCGTGCGGGCCGGTCTGCGCATGCTCGCGGCGGCGCAGAACCTCAATCGCTACTTGCTGGACCACTTTGGCTTCGTCTTCGAACCGCGCATCGGCCTGCACTACGGATCCGTGCTCGTCGGGCAGCTGGGGCACCCCGAAAAGATTGATTTTACGGTGATTGGCGACGCCGTGAATACGGCGAGCCGCATCGAGGCCGCCAACAAAGGCCACGGCACCCGCCTGCTTGCTTCCGAAGATCTGGTCGCCTCGATTCTCGATTCGCTGGAAGTGGGCCGTTGTTTCGAGACTCAGTTGCGCGGCCGCCGCGAAGGCGTCCGGCTGTACGAGGTCCTCGGATTCATGGAAAGCGATCCAGTCTTCCTGGTGCAATCGACCTTTGAACTCATTGCGCCCCAGGCCGACGCCTTTGCTGCCATCTTCTATCAGCGCCTTTTCGCGCTGAGCCCGGAAATCGCCACCCTCTTTGTAACCACAGATATGGCGACCATGCGCCTCATGCTCATGCGCATGATTGGCGTCACCGTGCGGGGTCTGCACAATCTCGTCAAACTCCTGCCCGAGATCCGCCACCTCGGCTCGCGCCATGCCGGCTACGGCGTGCGCCAAGAGCACTTCGACTACGCCGAAACCGCGCTCATTGGCGCGCTGGCGGAGCACTTGGGGGATGCCTTTCGACCGGAGGTGGAGCAGGGGTGGCGCGAAGTCTTCGGCCTCATTCGCCGGACGATGATCGGCGGGTCTTCAGCGGCCCGCTCGTGAGCGTGGCCCGATGCGGCGCAAAGCGAGGACACTTGATAAAAGTTGTTCCCGGGATGGTGAGCCGGCTTGGAAAACAGACCATGACAAATGGCAAATTGGATTTTTTGTAAAAACTACACTTGACCGGGTCGGGGCGCCTCGCTACCTAGCACGCCGCCATGCCACCCCTTACTCGAGGTTATTGTTTTCTTTTGGGCTTATCGTTTGCGGTCTCGCCTATCCTGGCGCCGAAAGCAGCGGCAGCGAATCCGGTGCTTGCCCCCACGGCTATCAGCCCCGATAACCTTTCACGCCTCGACGACCTGAACTTCGCGGGCTTCAATCTGGCGTTTCCGATCGACTCGAACCAGGCGCGCGTCGTTACTTTGGCGGATATCGATCGGCCGGGTTTGGCGAAGCTCCCCGGCCTCAATGAGAACGAACGCGCTATCGCCCGTTCCTTCGATCGAATCGATGAGCGAATCCTGCGCCGGGGATTGCAGTATCTGCAGCCTCCGCTGACGCAGGTCGTCAACTATCAACGGCAATTCAAGGCCACTCTTGCCGCGCAGGAAAGCTTGATTCTGCAGTTGCTGCTAAAATCTAATCTGAGTGCGTCTAAGTTTCCCCCATTAAAGTTTTCCCCATTCCCAAGCAACGCGCTCGATCGAATCAACAACTTCGACGCGTACCAGAAAGCAGCGTATGGGCGAAAGGATGCGGGCATTTTGGCCGACAGTTTCGAGCTCGTCCTTCCGGTGAGCGCGGCGCTGGATTCCTACTCTCCTGAACAGCTCACGGTGATGCCATCGATGGCGCTGGCCTTCGCCAATGGACAGTCGCTGGCGCTCGAGGAGCGGCTCGGCCAGATACGGAATGCAGAGCCCGGTGTACAAAGCGCCGGAGGCAAGGAAGCGCCGGCAAAAGCGTCGAGCTGGGGGACGTTTGTCGATGGCTCGGGAGATTTCGTGGACGTGGGAACCACCGCGGAGGCGCGCGGGTACGGCATCACCCAAGGGACGGTCAAGCTGGGGGGATATTACAATTTCTCGCGATCATTCACCGCCGGTTTCACCGCAAGTTACGGGGTGGACGATGCGGACCTGGGGAATAATAATGGACGAGTGAAGGGAGATAGCGTCGAGGGAAGTTTGTTTGCGAGCTGGACTCATGGCGGCTTTCATCTCGATGGCATCGCGGCCGGCGGCTACAACTCCTATGATATCCGCACCCATTTTGGCACGGAATTTAACCATGGCCGGATCATCCCGCTGTCCACGACGGCGAATACGGATGGCGGCTTCGGAGACTGGCTGCTGGGCGCCGGGTATGATTTTCATCTTGGCCGCCTCGTCTTCGGCCCCACGGTCTCGCTGGAGTACACGCATGTGTCGATCAATTCGTTTTCGGAAAGGGCGGTCGATACGCAGCCCGCGGGGTTTGTCAGCGATATTTCGGGTGTCAGCCATAAGGATGCGGCGAAGCTGGTGAATCCGGTGCTCAAGGTCATGCCGCAGGATGTCGATTCGCTCCGGAGCACGCTGGGGTGGGCCGTTTCGATGCCCCTCGATGTGGGTAGGATGCGGCTGACCCCGCTGGTCAGCGTGGCCTGGCAGCACGAGTATCTGGACCGGCAATACGGCATCGATGCGGCGTTTCCCTTCGCGCCGGGTGATCCCTTTACGGTGCACGGTCCTGACCTGGGCAGCGACTCACTGCTCTTGCAAGCGGGCGCGACTCTGCGGATCACCGACCGTGTGTCGATGTACGCCAGTTATCACGGCACATTTGCACGGCAGAACTATAGCGAGCACGCCGTCCAAGGTGGATTCAGGTTTTCGTTCTAAGTCAAAATCCCTTTAACGACTTTCCCGTGGACGTCAGTCAGCCGGTAGTCCCGGCCCTGGAAGCGATACGTCAGCCGCGTGTGATCGATGCCTAGCAAATGGAGCATCGTCGCGTGCAAGTCGTGCACGTCCACGACATCCTCCACGGCGGCATAGCCAAATTCGTCCGTGGAGCCGTGGGTGATGCCGCCCTTGACGCCGCCCCCGGCCATCCAGATCGAAAATCCTTTGATGTGGTGATCTCGTCCGTTGCCGCCCTGTGACATGGGCGTGCGGCCAAATTCTCCGCCCCAGATGACCAGCGTGTCGTCGAGCATGCCGCGCTCCTTCAGGTCAGAGATCAGCGCCGCGCTCGCGCGATCGACTTCTTCGGCCTTGTAGCTGATGTCGGTCTTGAGATTGCCGTGGTGATCCCAATCCTTGTGGTAGAGCTGGATAAACCGCACGCCGCGTTCTGCCAGACGGCGAGCCAACAGACAGTTTGAGGCAAACGACCCATCGCCCGGCTCGCACCCATAGAGATCGAGCACCTTTGCCGGCTCCTCGGAGATGTCCATGAGCTCCGGCACGCTGGCTTGCATGAGAAAAGCCATCTCGTACTGTGCGACACGTGTCGCAATTTCAGGGTCGTCCACCAGCGTGTCGAATTGTTCATCTAGATCGCTCACCGTCCGCACGATGTCGTTTTGTTGATTGCGAGTGACTCCCGGTGGGTTTGACAGATAGAGCACCGGATCGCCTTTGCCCCGCAGATGCACGCCCTGAAAGCGGCTGGGCAGAAAGCCCGAGTGCCATTGCCGCGCCGCGATTGGCTGGTTCTGGCCGCCGCGTCCGGAACTCGTGAGTACGACAAATCCCGGCAGATCATTGGTATCCGATCCCAGCCCGTACGTGAGCCATGCGCCCATCGCCGGTCGACCCGGAATCGTCGCGCCCGTATTCATGAAACAATGCGCTGGATCGTGATTGATCGCCTCCGTCGTCATCGAGCGCACGATGCAAATGTCATCCGCGATCGAGCCGATGTGCGGAAACAACTCACAGATCTCAGCACCGCATTTGCCGAATTTCTGAAAGTCGTACTGTGGGCCAAAGCAATTCAGCTTGGCTCCCTGGAGTTGCGCCAATTGCTGCCCCTTGGTGAGAGAGTCTGGCATTGGCTGGCCATTCAGCTCCCTGAGCTTCGGCTTGAAGTCGAATGTTTCCAAGTGTGATGGCCCGCCCGCCATGCAGAGGTAGATCACGCGCTTGGCTTTCGGCGGAAAATGCAGTGGGTTGACCACGCCTTGCCACTTCGTCGTTGAAGCTGCTTGCAACAGCTGGGAGTCGAGCAGGGACGCAAAACCGAGCGCGCCGAGGCCGCGCGAGGCCCGGCCGAGAAACGAGCGCCGCGTGAGTTGCTGCTGGCGAAACTGGAAGAATTCGTTCATGGCAATCAGAAGCGGGTGATGGTTTCGTGCAGATTGAGGATCACGCGGGCCACGCTCGTCCAGGCGGCGAGTTCGACGGTGTTATCCGCGGCGGGCGCTGGGGAATTGCCCACTTTCAGCAATTCGGCGGCGGCTTTGGGATCTTGCGTGTATTCGGCAAGATGTTTGTCCAGGAGCGCCTGCACCGACTTTATCTCGGCCTCGCGGGGCGGCCGCGCCGTGGCTTCGCGCCACGCCCAGGTAATACGCTGGGCCGGCTTGGCGCCGCCCTCGCGCAAAATGCGAGCCGCAAACGCCCGCGCCGCTTCTACGTAGGTGGGGTCATTGAGCAGCGCCAGCGCTTGCTGCGGTATGTTGGAGCGCATGCGCTCGGCCACACAATCCTCACGGCTGGGCGCATCAAAGGCCAGGAGACTCGGCTGCAAGTAGGAGCGCTGCCACCAGGTATAGAGCCCGCGTCGCCACTGGTTTTCATTGTTATCCGCCTGCCATTCGCGCGTGGGGAAATTCAAGTTTTCCCAGTAACCGGCCGGCTGGTAGGGCTTCACGCTCGGTCCGCCGATCTTCGGGGCGAGCAGGCCGGAGATGGCCAGTGCATTGTCGCGCACGAATTCCGCATCGAGCCGGAAGCGGCTTTGGCGGGCCAGTTCGCGATTGAATGGATCATTTTTCAGCAGCTCGTCCGGGGCCAGCGAGGTCTGGCGATATGCGCCGCTTGTCACCATGAGGCGCACCATGTGTTTCACGTCCCAGCCGCTATCCATGAATTCGCAGGCCAGCCAATCGAGCAGCGGCTGCATGGGCGGAGCTTCGCCCTGCGTGCCCATATCTTCCAGGGTCTTGGAAAGGCCGACTCCGAAGTACAGTTTCCAGAGGCGATTCGTGAAGACGCGGGCCGTGAGGGGATTGCTCCGATCCACCAGCCATCGGCCGAGATCCAGCCGCGTCAGCCGGCGACCGTCTTCCACTTGGGGCTGCGGCAGATAGTGCGGCACAGCCGGTTGCACGATGTCGCCGCTGTCGTCCTGCCAATTCCCGCGCGGCCGAATGCGCACCGTCCGCACCGAGTCGGTATGCTTCGCCACCAGGCAATGCCCCACGGATTTTTCGAAAGCCTCGCGCTCCTTCCGCAGGCTAGTCAGTTTCGTCCGGATGGGCGCCAATTCCGGGGCCATTGCTCGGAATTGTTCGGCGATTTTTGCGCGCTGTTCCGGCGCGCGCTGGTCGGATGGGAGCTTGACAGCGGCGATCACTTCAGGAGCGATTCCCAGGTTAGGCGCTTCGATTTTTCCCGCAGCAGTCGTCGCCGAGAGGCGAAATTTCCCGAGCGTGTGGTTTTCGCCGTAGTGCTGCTCCAGGACAACGACCAGGGGCGCGCCGCCGGTCAGCGGCTTCTTGAAAGGAAAGTAAGCGGCATTGGCCTGGCCGGTGTCGCCCATCACCGCCCAACCCGAGCCCTTCTTTCCCGTAACCGCGCTGGCGACGGGATAGTCCTTCTGCTCATAGGTTGCGGTCGCCTTGCCGAGCTCGACCGTTTTCCCATCTTGCAGGAGGGCGATCTTGTTTAGCACAAAGTTGCCGTTGCCCGCGCGACCGGGGCCTTGGGCCGGGAGCGTTGTGCTGGTCAGGGTTTCCAGCCGCAAACCGGTCGCGCCCTGCGGCGGCTGCAAAGTGATTCGATAGGTATCGGCTGGCGGATTGTCCGCTGCCTCGACCTTGATCGTCCCGTCTTCGCGCACGACGAGATGGGAGCCGTTGTCGCCGATGGCCTGGTCAGCATGCAGCGGCGTCCAGAGCGCATCATCATTGCTGCTGGCGAGCTTTTGCTCCCACGCCCTCTGCGCGGCTTCGAGTTCCGGGGACGAGGCATCGAGCTGCTGCTGGAGTGCGGAAATGTTCTCGTCGTAGGCCTTGAGTTTGGCCTCATCCTCCGGCGTCGGGATGATCATTCCTTCTTCCCGCCGGCCGATCGCGCTCTCCTCCAGATCGGCGAAAAAGGCGCCGAGCGAATAAAAGTCGCGGCTCGTGATCGGATCGTATTTGTGGTCGTGGCATTCCGCGCACATCACGGTTTGCGCCAGCCAACCCGTGCCGATGGCCTTGACGCGATCTGTGACCGTCTTGCCTTCGTATTCCTTCGGCTGCGCGCCGCCTTCCTCCGTCGTCATGTTCAGTCGATTGAAGGCCGAGGCAATTTTCTGGTCTCGCGTGGCATTGGGCAGTAAATCGCCCGCCAGCTGCTCGATGGTGAATTGATCGAACCGTTTGTTATCGTTGAAGGCGCGAATCACCCAGTCGCGATACGGCCAGACATTGCGTGGATTATCCGAGTGATAACCGATGGTGTCGGCATAGCGCACGAGATCGAGCCACATCACCGCCATGCGCTCGCCAAAATGCGGCGACGCGAGCAGGCGGTCGACCAGCCGTTCATAGGCATCCTGCGCCGTATCTCCGACAAAGGCATCCACTTCGCGCGGCGGCGGGGGCAGACCCAAAACGTCCAGATAAAGCCGGCGACAGAGCGTCGCGCGGTCTGCTTCGGCCGCATGCGCGAGGTGATCCTCCCGCAGATGCGCGAGGATGAATCGATCGATCGGATTTTTAACAAACGCCGCGTCCTCGACCGCCGGCGGCGCTGACTTCACCGGGGCGATGTAGGCCCAGTGCGGCTGATACTCGGCCCCTTGCTCGATCCAGCGATCCAGGATCGCCATTTGCCGCGGCGAAAGTGTGCGCTCGCTCTTCCGTGGCGGCATCATGTCGTCGTCATCGGTGGAGTGGATCCGCGTATGCAGATCGCTGTCCTCCAGCTTCATCGGAACGATGGCCCGCACCCCATCCTTGTCCGGCGCCGTCGCGCCTTCGAAATTGTCCAGCCGCAATCCGGCCTTGCGGGCATTTTTGTCGAAGCCGTGGCACTTAAAGCAGTTCTCTGCGAGAATCGGCCGGACGTCGCGATTGAACTCGATTTTTGCCGGCGGGTCCGACTCCGCCGCGAGACAGAGCGCGCCGGTGCAAATCAGGAGGGCGAAAAGAAAACAGAAGGTCTTCACGGGAGACGTGGGAGCAAGTGAGGGAGCGGAGGCTACAATGGCGCCAAATTGACCACTCGCCCCGTAGGAAATTAGCAACCGGCCTCCGACGCGCGCCAACGCGCATTCCCATTCTTCCTATTCCTCCCATCCCCCGAAGGAGATGCCTGGGTCGCCCGATTTACTTGGCAGCTTCCGCGCTCGAGTCCAAAATCCCCGCGATGACTCAACCCGCCGCTTCCAAGCCCGATGTCCGTGACCGCCTGATCTTCGCCCTCGACGTTCCTGCCTACGACGAAGCCATCCGCTGGATCGACCGCCTCGGCGATGCCGTGAACTTCTACAAAATCGGCCTCGAATTCTGCATGAGTGGCCGCTACTTCGAGCTTCTGGACGAACTCCGTGCCCGCGGCAAAAAGGTCTTCGCCGACCTGAAATTCTCAGACATTCCCGCCACCGTGAGCGGCGCGGTCGCCAATCTCGCGAGTCGCGGCGCCTACTGCGTCACTCTGCACGGCACCAGCGGCGTCTACCGTGAAGCCGTGAAAGTCCGCGGCGACATGAAGCTCCTCGCGGTCACCGTCCTCACCAGTGTCGATGCTGCCGAAGCGGCTGAAATGGGCTGGAGCGGCTCCATCGAAGACTTCGTCTCCCTCCGCGCCCGCAAAGCCATCGAGGCGGGCATCGATGGCCTCATCTCGTCAGGGCAGGAAGCAGCCCGCCTCCGCCGTGAACTGGGCTCCGGCCCGCTCCTTATCACTCCGGGCATTCGGGCCGCTGGCGAGCAAGGCGGCGACGATCAAAAGCGCGCCATGACGCTCCAGGACGCCTTTGCCGCGGGAGCGGATCATATCGTGGTGGGCCGGCCGATCCGGAAGGCCGCGGACCCACGGGCGAAGGCGGAAGAAATGCAGGCGGAGATTGCGAAGATGTTCGCGACGACTTGAATTCTCCGCTAGAGGCTCATTCCTGCTTCCCGTCCAAAGCGTGTGAGTAGTTTCTTGGAGTATCCATGCCCACCCCCGATTTCATCTACAAGAACTCGCGTTTCTTCGAAAACCTCCAAGAGCACCGTTTTCTGTATGATCTCGCTGCACATCTTGTGTTGCGCGAATCTCCCCAGCTTCTCAATATTCTGAAGGCGGAGGTCGATATGTTTGGCTTTGACTTGGTTCTTTCACTCGGTGAGCAGGTTCGTCATATCCAGATGAAAGCGAGATCTGGTGCGCCCTCGGGCAATGGATATGAGATTTCGGAGTCTATCTGGGCAGTTTCAGGCGGTTGCGTAGTCTGGGTGCTTTATTCTAAAACGACTGTACAGCCAACCAGCTACTATCTATTTGGCTTTCCATTGCCCGAGATCGACGAGTTCTCCCCAGCTAAGAGGTCAGGCTATCGCAATGTCAAGATGCGGGCGGCGAATCATAAGGGCCTATCAATTGCGGGCTTGGCAGACGTCATGTTTCCAATTTAAAAATCTGTTTAACGAAAGGCGATGATTGGTTTTGGTGAAGACGGCGAGATTGGCGTCCCTCCGCAGGATGCAGTTTATTTATTCCGTGGCGGACTTCGATGCACCTTGGTCTCCGTCATATTCCTCGCGGCTGCCGATAAGCGCCGGCAATAACTAAGGCTATTGGGGAATTAATTTGATATAGTCGAAGCACTCCGTGTAACCGGAGCTGCTCGCATTCTTTCCCGTGATCGTAAATCGGAACCACTTGTCGCTCGTACTCCCGGGAGTCCACGACCCGAGGTCGTATTCCACGAAGCTTTCTCCTCCGGAATACTGATCTACCGGCGACGCGACGTTTGTCGGCGACCCATTGGCCGGCCCAATCGCGAGTTGCACGAGTCCCCGTGTGTTAAAGAATTTAGAGCCGATGCGCACGTCGTATGTGCCCGCTTTGACATTGGGCACTTTGTAGGTGACGACGTCGCCGACGGCAACGGAATCCAGAATGGTCCCGTTGCCATTGCTGAAGCGCGTGTCGGCAATGATGCGATGCGTGTCTCCGGCCGTGGAGCTCACGACCGTGAGCAGTTCCGTCTCGTATTTGGGCCACCAGCGATAGAGCACCTCTTTGGCCTTCCAGTCTTCTTCCACGAAGAGCAGATACTCTCCCGTGGAGCGTTTGCGTGCCCGCAGGGTGTCGCGGAAGTCGAGCCAGCCGGTTTCACCGGGGCCGCCCACTTCGGCTCCGGGCGTCAGGGTTCCGACCTGGGCGCCGGTCTGGATGTTATAGACCGTGATCGTCTGCGGATTACGGCTGCGGCCGGCGAAGAGATAGTCGCCGGCGATGTCCATACTTACGATCGGGGTTTCGGGTGATACCGAGGTGTCGCTCGGCAGCACGATCGGATAGCCAGCGTGGATGGTCCGGGCGCCGCTCCAGTTGTCGAAGCGATAGACGGCGCGCCCGACCAGGCCCCACCAGCCGCCGGTGTTATCCGGCCAGGCGCTCGTATAGCCCGAGACAAACATCGTGTCGGCAGGGATGCCGTCTACCGCCGTGGGGAAATAGCGAATCCGCAGGATGTCTTTCCAAGTCACGCCCGATTCCAACGTCGGCGCGGCGATGATCACTGTATGGCCCGAAGCAAAGTCGTAGATGGGATTGCCGGCGCCATCGAGGCCTTGGCAAATGTAGTGGCGCAATCCGGCGCTGGAACAGGCCCAGACATCGCCATTGCTATCGACCCACCAGCCCCAGCCGCTGATCGGCGCTTTTGTCCCGGTGCCGACAAATTCGTTGCTCTCCTGGTTGCCGTTGCCACTCGTATCTCTCCAGATCCATTCGCCTGCAGAGGGTTGTGTGGTCGGCCAAATCACGCCGCTCACCTTCATGGTGTCGCGGGCGATGATGCCCGAAGGGATGGCAATTTCGCCATCGGTCGAGGCATTGAACCGATGGATGATCATCGATGATGTCATCATGTCGGTGTCGAAGAGGAATTTCTTTCCCGCGATGGTTCGGATCCAGGGTGAACAAACGCCATTGGTGCTGTGAGCCCGGGGATCGTTCGGGTATTTGAGCGGATTGTAAGTCGTCGCCTTATACGACCATTCCGAGCCAGGGGAAGTTTTGGTGTAGTCCAGGACGAAGTGCTCTTCCTTGGTATAGACATCGGTATCCGAAGCCGCGTCGGCCTCGGCGGTGTCGACGAATTCCAATCCGTAAAGCACCCAGTTGCGCGCGCCGGATTTATAACTTTCAATCACCGTGCCGCCCAGCCAGCAGGAGTCGGAGCAAACCACATAAGTATTGCCGCTCGTGTCCACACCCGCAGCCACCGGCATATTGAACCGCAGCGGCCCCGCCGTCCCGATCGTCGCGCCGGATCCGGAGAAGATGCCGCCGGTTGCGCCGAGGGTCGATGCCGTCGTCGTCGGCGTTCCGCTCAGGCTGGCGAGATTGTAGATTTTGACGTTTTGATCCGGCCCCTTATCTGTGACGAGCACCGTGCCGTCATTGGGGTTGACGGAAATGCCGAAGGGAGCCGCTCCGTTGGCAAAGGTGATCTGGGCGGTCTGCGATCCGCTGGAGTTTAGTTTGACTGCTCTGGGTGCATTAGAGCTGTCTCCGGATTGGATCGCCCAGAGATTGCCCGAGGCATCGGCCGTCAGCGAGCCGGCCCGGCTGAAAGTCCAGTCGCCGGAGGATGTAAATGAACTTGCGCTGTAGCGCCGGATCTTGCCATTGGTCGGATCACTCACATAGAGCGTCCCGCCCGTGACCGCGATCCCGACCACGCCGGGGCCGGGATAGTGCCCGCTCGCATCCTTGGCCACTGAACTCACCACGAGCAAGCTGCCGTCGTAGCCATATCCCGCAGAAAATGGCGCGGAAGCCAGGGTCGATCGATTGTAGCGGCGCACACAGTACCATTTGTTACCGGGATCAGGGTACTGCCGAAGGCCATTCGAGTTATTGTTGGTATTGGCGCCATCGTCGCCATTCTGAGTCATGGCGATATAGATGTAAGTCGCATCCACCGCTACGGCGCCGCCGCCGCTCCTTCCCCAGCCGTGAAGCCCGTCGCAACGGCCAGCGACATCCGCGGCCTTGTAGACTCCGCATTCCTGGCCATTCTCGTCCCAGTTGCTATTGCAAATGATCGTCCCGTCGCTCGCCACATAGCCGCCGTCGACGCCGTTTTGGATGTGTTTTTCGTTGGGCGTGCCTCCGAAGCTATTGCCGATCCAGGTCGTCGAGTAGTTCAGGTTTTCCGCGGGCGAATGGGCTGGCAAGGCCAGCAGCAGGCAGGCGCCGGGCAGGAGAACTCGCCGCCCGGCGAGGACGGCTTGGGCAAAGAGACGGGAAACGCGAGAGATCATGGAGGGAGATTTCTTGTTTTGGTGAAGGGAGTTCGTCCGCCGCATGCGCGGCAAAACGATCGTTGAGGGGCGCCGGAACTGGCGTGTGCCGGCGATAACGACTTTGGGCGAGATCATCCAACCGGTCTACTGTACCGCGGTACAGGCTTCGCCGGCGCCGCGCCGCTCAGTCCAAGTGAATGATGCCGCGCTGCAGGGCCTCCGTCACCGCTTCAGTGCGATCGGAGGCGCCCATCTTCGACAGCACGTTGCTCATGTGAAACTTCACCGTGCGCAGGGTGAGCGCCAGCAGCTCGGCCACCTGCTGGTTGTTGAATCCCTTGGCCACTAACGTGAGCACTTCCAACTCGCGGGCGGAAAGCGCTGCGCTGCTTTCGCGTTCAGCTAGCTTTCGCTGCACCCCGGGGGCGAGGTATTCGCCGCCGGCGGCGATGGCTTTTACCGCAGCGCCCAATTCCTGCCGGGCGATATCCTTGAATACATAACCTTTGGCTCCGGCTTCAAGGGCTCGATGAATGTCCTCGTCGCCGTCATAGGTTGATAACACGAGGATTCGCGCGTCCGGAAATTCCTGTCGAATGGCCCGGATGGCTTCAAAGCCATTCATGGCAGGCATGCGCAGATCCATGAGACAAACATCGGGACGATGCGCCTTGTATTGCGCCAAGGCTTCCTCGCCGGACTCCGCCTCCGCTACGACCGTGAGCTCGGGTACGCCTTCGAGCATGGCGACGATTCCCATGCGGACGAGGCGGTGATCATCCGCGATGAGAAGGCGAAGTTTCGGATGGTGATGCGGTGAGGCGCTCATACTTCGACGGGTGCTTGATTTGCGCGCAGCGGCAGTGTGACGATCACCTGGGCACCACGGCCCTCGTTGCTGAGGATTTCGCAAGTCGCGCCCAGCCGCCGCGCCCGTTCCCGGATGCCATTGAGGCCGAAATGGCCGGTGGAAATCGACTCGACGCGCTGCGGATCAAATCCGCGGCCGTTGTCGCTGATTCGGAGCGTCACCGCCTCGGCCGTGCGGAAGTCGATCTCGACGCGAATGCAGGTCGCCGCGGCGTGTTTGACCGCATTGGTAATGGCCTCCTGTCCGATGCGCAGAAGTTGGCCTTCTTCTGCCATCGCGAGCGATCGCGGCGCGCCTTCCAGAGTGATGGTGAAATCCGCGTTGCTGCCCTCGGTGAGTTGCAGCGCCATCTCGCGCAAGGCATCGGAAAGATCGTGTTCCTGCAGGAGGTGCGGCTGAAGATCCCACACGGAACGGCGGGCCTCGGCCTGGGCCTCGCGCAGAATCTCGCGAATGAAGGCCGCCTTTTGCGCCGCCTTGGCGTTATCCGGCGGAAGCAGCTCGCCGAGCAGGGAGAGCTGAACTCCGGCCCCGGTGAGGATTTGCTCCACCGTGTCGTGGAGATCGCGGGCGAGGCGATTGCGTTCGGCAGTAATGGCCGCGAACTTCACCTCGGCCTCGCGCCGGGCATGGATTTCCCGGCCCAGTTGCGCTCCACGCTCCTCCACCCGGCTTTCCAGCGCCAGATTGCGCCGGCGCAGATACGCCATCCATGCGGCTCCCGCGGCCAGCGCGGTCACGAGCACTCCAACGGCCAAGCCCAGTCGCTCCACGGTCCACAACGGACCGCGCTGCCGGACGATCACATCCAGCGGTGAGCGGAGGAGGAGGCGAAAACTGCCCTGGCCGGCCGGCTCCTCACGCAATACGCCCATGGACTCCCAGATGCCGGTGACGCTGACGACGCTGCCCAGCGGGACGTTTTGAAAGAGTTCCCGCTGGTCGTCAGTGCGCAGCGTGGCCTCGAAGAGCGCATTGCCCCGCTGAACGAGGACGACCTGCAAATCCTTGGCGCGCCACCGATCCCGCGCCACGCCCTCGAGTTCGACCAGGCCGCCGTCGAATTCCGCGGCATTGAGCGCCATGGCTTTCGGATGCGAAACTGGGGGCGACCCGGCGCCGTGGGCGCGCACGCGGCAGATGGCATTTTCGATTTGGCCGTAGAGATTTCCCATCACAGCAAAGCCCACGACATCGACCGTGTCTCCCACCTGGACGGACGCCGGTTCATCCATCGAGACGCGCAGTCCTCCAAGGCCTGAGGCGAGGAAAAGAGTGTTGCCGGTGAGCCGCGTCACGACTCCGGTAACATGTACGCGATGTTGACTCACCGCGCGACGCGCGTAGGTCTCGATCTCGGCGAGGAGCGCGACGGGAAGCGCGAAAGGGTCCGTGGGCGCGGGCGCCGTGAGCCTGATGTCATTGACATCGGAGACTAGCAATCGGGCGCCCAGCGGTTGCATGCGCCCATTGCGGAAGTAGTGGACCAGACCGGTGGCCGTGATCTCGCCATCCACCAGTGAGGGCAAAGCCGCGGGATAGTGCAGGATCCACAGCCGGATCGACCCGCCCGGAGTCGCCAGATCCACGAGCAGCCGCGGCGGGTCGAGGGCGGAGTCCACTGTCGCGTGCCGCACGATCCCGGAAAGGGTGACATACTCGCCATCGCGCAGGGTCGATATGCCGGCGAGTGGTGTCGGCTTTGCCGTGGGCAGCGCGGCCTCACCTAGGATCACGATCTGGGTCGCCTCGACCGCCGGCGCGAATTCCCTGGTCGCAAAGATGCCGTCCACGGAGATCCGTTGTCCTGGGCGAAGCGGCGGGAGCGTGAGTTCCGACGCGTAATTCCGCGTGCCCACATAGACGGCATCCTCGCTGCTCGAGTCGCGGAGGAAGATATCGGGGAATTTGCCGGGCTTGTAGTATAAGATTGTGCCTTCGAGATGGATCGCAGGCTTTGCCGCGCCCTCTGCGCGGGGGAGGGCAAGGACATCGATGACGCGGCTCAGCGTGGCTTCTCCAGCCGGCGACTGGAGCGCCGCCGAGAGCACGGCGGTGAGGCTGAGAAGCAAAAAGGCGCGCATCGGGAGGGGATGCGACGGTCATACACTGGCGGTGGGGAAGCTGCAACCAGCGCCGGTGTGCGTAGTCTACCGTTTGTTAGTTAATCAATCGGGATGGATGGAGCAACGGCGGGCGCGCTTACGTGACTGAATGTCACGCGCGTGGTTCGGGCTTTTCCAACCGGTCAATCAGTCGCAGCACGTAGAATAGCGGCAGCGACCCAAAGAGACCAAACGAACAATCGATGAGCCGCCAGTAGAGCGGGATGCCACGGAGCGGACCGCAGAGGAGCGCCAGCGGGAAGACTCCAGCGCAGGCCCAGAGACCGCAGACGAAATTCGCCCGATAACGCGCCGGCTCGCGCCAGGCCGGAAGGAAGAAGAGCGCGATAACGAGATGACCGAAAGCCAGCCAATCGGTGCCATAGGCAAGGAACGGATACCTTGCATCGGTGTCTCGCAGGCCTTGCCAGACAAATGCGATCCAATGCCGAAGGCCTGCGTAGCCGGTGGGATCGGTCGCCGGGTCGATGTGCAGAATCGCGGCCAGCCAGGACAACTCGTGTCTCAAGGGGAAGGCGGTGATACCGCTTACCGCCAGGCCCACGATGAAGAGGCTTGTAATGAGACGGATGCGTCGGAGCGCCTCGTCGTGTGTGAGTGGAGGCATGCTCGGAGCTTTGGCGCGTGTTATCGAGTCACTCTCGATCGTTGGCGGCGGGCCATGAATGCACTGCAAGCCACGGCCAGCAAGAGCGCGCTGCCGGGCTCCGGTACGGTGGTCGCCTGAACGGTCACCGCATCGACGAAATGACCGTCATATTCAGTTCCGCTCGTATTGTTGAAAATGTTTTCCGTGGCCACAACTTCGAGCGTGACGAAGGTCGTGCCCAGGGGCAGCTGGAAGTTGTCGATGGAGACCTTTTCCCAAGTGGCAGGGTCGCTGTCGGAGAAGAGCACGCTCGTCGCCGATCCCAGATCGGTAAACGAGGAGGGCGTGCCCGACTTGGCGGTGATTTGCAGCTGAAATTCGGTATCCGTCTGAGCGTTGCCGGCGACTCGGTTGAACATGGCCGAGGCGGAGAAGACCTCTTTTCCCTGGGCGATCGCGGCGCTGAAGGCTGCGAGATCAATGTTTTGGTGATACTGGGAATCGATCAGACTTGTGGAGGAGAGCGATTGGTCAGCAGTGAGGAAGCGCATCATCCGGCTGCCTTCGAAAGGGGAGATGCCAAAAGTGGTCCCGACGTAAGCCGAGCCGTCTCCACCCCAGGTGCCAAAGTTTGTCGGAATGGGGCCGACATTGGCTGAACCGGATTCGAATCCACCGTTGCCGATCGTCTGCGCCTTTACGCTTGGAGTTGCGGCCAGCGCCGTCGCCACGGCCATCGTTGCGATGCGAAGTTTTGAAAATTGACGGGCCGTTTCAGCCGGAATGGCGCGTGTCCGTTTGGCGCGCCGGAAAAACCAGTTCGGGAGGTGGGTCGCTTTCATCGAGCGGCCTCTCTATGTCTATTTAGTACGCTGTCAACGGTGAGTTTTTTTGAACAACATTTATTGGAATTAGCGCAACTGTTTCATCTGGCTGTGGTTTCAGGCAGAGCCGCTGGTTTGGCCGGACGAAGGGGCTCGCCATTGCCTCCGGAAGCGTTCGCCTGGCCGCGATATCTCATTGCGCTTTGGTCCTCCCGGCGCCACAGCATCCCGGTCCCGGCCCATGACCGAAGCAGCCATTCCTACTTTCACGCCCGTCACCATTGAACCCCTGCGCTATCACCGCGAGATGCGGGATTTCCTGCGCCGCTCGGAGCCGGGGCTTTGGGACGCGATATCCGCAGAGGAAGGACAGGCGGAGCGGGCCGAAGCGCGGAGATTGGAACTGCTCAAGACGTGCGTTCGGCTCGAAGGGGAGAGTCATCCGGAGTTGCTGGCGGCGCTGGCCGAGATGGCGGCGCGGCTGGGCATCCAGGCGCCCCTGCGGGTCTATCAGGCGCAGCAGACCCCGGAGGCCAATGCGATGCTGGCGTTCATTCCCGGGGAGGTGCACATCATTTTCAGCGGACCGGTGCTGGCGATTCTCGAGGCGGCGGAATTGCGCGTCGTGCTGGCCCATGAGTTGGCGCACTACCTTCTCTGGGCGATCGAAGAATCGGCTTTTTTCACAGCATCGCGCCTCTTGGACCAAGTGAGCGGACACTTGCAGGCGGCGAATTGCCACCGGGAAAGCGCCCGGCGCTGGAGTCTTTTCACCGAGGTTTTTGCCGACCGTGCAGCGCTCGCTGCGACGAGTGATTTGGAAGCCTCTGTGGCCGCACTGGTGAAAGCTGAGACCGGCCTGGCGAAAGTGAGCGGGCGCAGCTATCTGCAGCAGGCCGAAGAAATTCTGGCTGGCAATGAATTTCGCACCCGGCAGCTCAGCCACCCGGAGCTGTTCATCCGCGCACGGGCGCTGGCGCTCTGGCATGCCTCAGGCGATGAGGCCGAACCGCGCATCGAGGAGATGCTGGAAAGCGTCGCTTCGCTCGATGAGCTCGACTGGCTCGGCCAGGAACGGCTCAGCCGGCTGACGCGGCAATTCCTTGGGCAACTTTTGTTGCCGAAATGGTTTCGAAGCGACACGGCCCTGGCGCACGCCCGGCTTTTCTTTGCGGACTTCACACCGACGGAAGTGAAGGACGATGGCGTGGAGGCCGAGATTCGCGGCTTGCCGCAGCCACTGCGGGATTATTTTGCCTGGATCCTGGCCGATTTCGCGCGCCTCGATCGCAGCCTCGAGGATGTGCCGCTGGCGGCCGCTTTGGACTGGAGCAAACGGCTGGGTTGCACGGAAGCCTTCGCCAAGATCGCCAGCGCCGACCTAAAAATAAAAGCCCGGGAATTGAAGAAACTGGAAAAATCCGCCGCGGACCTGCTGGCTCGCGCCGCACTGGAAAAATGAGTGACTCCGCGCCCAGCGCTTTTCATAAACTCCTCGATAATTCCCGCATCCGCGGCGGCTTTGAGACCGATGATCTCGTAGCCGCGCTGCTGCCCTTGCTGCGGCGGGTGCAGTCTGCCCACGAGGGGGGCCTCGTGGCGCCGTTGCGCGGACTTTCTGCACTCCTCGTGGATGAAGAGGGCGTTTTGCAGATTGCCGAAGATGAACTGCGGCCGCCCTCCGACTCCACCGCCGCTTTGGACAAGATTCAGGCCACCGATTTACGCGCTTTTGACGTGGTGGGCCGGGATCGTCGCACGACGGATTTCGAAGTCGGCATTCATCAGACCCAGTCGCTGAATGTTGTTGTTCCCGGCAGCGACATCGTGCGGCCGGTCTATGTTACGGGTTACGAAACATGGGAGCACGTGGTGGGACATCACGATGCGCTCACGGATATCTTTTCCCTCGGACTGCTGCTGGCCAGCTTGGCCACGGGCTTGGATTTTGCGATTCCCGAGGACTTGGAGCGCTTTGTGAGTGCGCGGGGCAATCTCTTTGCCCTCGAATCCCGGCTGCATCCGGTTGTGGCCCGGCTCATCGTGGAGATGACGGAGCTCAACCGGCATCGGCGCGCGCAGGATGTGCGTGAGTTATCGCGCCGTCTCGAGCACTACCGTGAGGTGGTTGCGCCGGAGGAGCTCGATTTCGCCAAAGACAGTGGGTTTGCCAAAGCGGGCGTTCCCGGGCGGCGGCGCATCATTCAGGAGCGGCTGCGCGATCGACTCTTCGAGATCTCCCGGCGCAATCGGCTCATTTATTTCCGCCCAAATCTCCACACGCTAAATCTCACAATCGCTTCCGTGCCCATTGTCATGGACCCGAAGAGCATCCGGGCGGAACAGCTATGTTATTGGCACAGCCGATTTGCGACAGATGTTGTCAATGGCGAGCCGATCAATCTGGGCCGGTATTTGCGCATGGAGGATGCGCCTTACATTCCCGGCGTGCTCGACAAGATCATCGGCGAAGTGCGCCGTGATCGCGCGGAGTTTGGTTTCGCCCAACTGCGCCTCGCCTTATGTTTTCTGCGCTGGCACAATCTGAAAGAAGAGCCGAAGGAGCGGATCTACTCGCCGCTTCTGCTTCTCCCGGTCGAAATCACGAAGAAGAAAGGCGTGCGCGACAGTTATCTCATGGAGCCGGTGCAGGCGGAGGCGGAGGTGAATCCGGTCCTGCGGCATCATCTGCATGAGCTTTACGGGCTGGAGCTGCCGGCGACCGTGAATCTGCGCGAGACCACGATGGATGACTTTCACGCGGAATTGGCGGCCCGCATTCAGGCCAGCGAACCGGGCGTCGTCCTGCGCAAGGTGGACCGGCCGCAGATTCGCCTCGTGCACGAACGCGCGCGACAGCGGATGGATCAGTGGCGGCGCAAGCAACGCGCGCAGCCGCTTCGTCCGCGGCACATCGACTATAGTTATTCCGCGGACGATTTTCGTCCGCTGGGATTGCGGCTTTTTCTAGAGAAAGTACGGCCCACGCCGGCGCCCTTGCGCGCAGCGGGCGAGACGCCGCTGCAGATGCCGCAATTCGCGGCGACAAATGTCGCGCAGGACGGTGTCACGGAGAGACAAGTTTTCGAACTTCATGAGGGCGGCGAGGCCAATCCCTATGCCTGGGACTTTGATCTGTGCGCGCTCACGCTGGGGAATTTTAACTATCGGAAGATGACCCTGGTGCAGGATTACTCCGGACTTATCGGCGGCGATCTGGCCAGCGCGGCCTTTGATTCGGTTTTCGGCCTTGCAGCGCGCGAGCCGGAGCGGAATCTGCCGGCGCTGCCGCTGGAGGAGCAATATCTCGTCGTCCCGAGCGACGCCACGCAGGTCTCGGCTCTCACTCGGGCTCGGACCGGGGCGAGTTACATCATTCAGGGGCCTCCGGGTACGGGGAAATCGCAGACCATCACAAATCTCATTGCCGACTTCGTGGCTCACGGCAAGCGCGTGCTCTTTGTCTGTGAAAAGCGCGCGGCCATCGACGTCGTGTTTCATCGCCTGCGGCAACAGGGCCTGGACGAGCTGTGTTGTCTCATTCACGACTCGCAGACGGACAAGAAAGCGTTCGTACAGAGCCTGAAACAAACTTACGAAGACTGGATCGCTCGCGCCGATGAACCGGTGAGCGAAGAGCAGCGCACCCGTGCTCTGCGCGTGGCGGTCGATGAAATCGCAGCGCTGGAGCGCTTTTCGGCGGGGATGAAAGCCACGCCGGAGAATTTCGGCCTGCCCGTTCGCGATTTGATGCACCGGCTTGTGGAGTTAAATGGAGCCGCCGCCGCGGTTTCGCCGGAGGAATTGGAACGGCTGCCGCACTATACGGCCTGGCTGGCCTGCCGCGAAACGGTGCGCATGGCTACCGATGCCCTGCGTGAGCTGGGCCGGCCGCCGATCCTGGCCCGGCATCCGCTGCGTTTGCTGGGCCGGGAAGTCCTTGATGCCGAGCGCCCGATGGAAACGCTTCGCCGCCACGTGGAGACTGCGAGCGGGCTGCTGCGCGAGATTCAGGGAGCGCTGGCTGGCTCCGGTCTGCCGATCGAACTCTGGGATACCTTTGCCGAGACCCGCGAACTTCTCGATTTCGCCGCCCAAGCCGCGCCGCTGGCGGAAAACAATCTTTTGGGGCTGCTCGATTCCCAAACCGAAGTTTCCCGGGATTTCGCCAAGACGGCCAAGAGTCTGGCAGATGAAACGGCGAATCTGGCGCGTTTGCGCGAACGCACCGGCCACTGGCGCGAAAAGCTGGCGCCCGCCGATGCCGAGGCAGCTCTGGCGCAGTCTAAGCAATACGACGCATCGTTTCTCCGGTTTCTCAGTCCGGGGTACTATGGTCTGAAAAAGATCGTGCGGAGCCGGTATGCTTTCAGCCGGCACGCCATCGCGCCGTCGTTAACAAAAGTACTGGAAGATCTGGTCGCAGAGCATGCCGCCGCGGCAGCGCTGGCGCGGGTGGAGGACGACGCCCGGCGGCAATACGCCATTACGGATTTTGCGGGCTTGCTGGCACGTTCGAGTGAGCTGCGGGCTCAACTGACCGGGCGAAGCGCGAGTGTGGCGGCGCTGGCGCGGCGATTTACCGGCGATCCTGCTGGCGTCGAGTTGGCCCGCCGGTTGGCGCAGATTCAGGGGCGTTTGCAAAGCCTCCACGAGTGCCTCGGCGCCCTGCTCGTGCAGCATGAACGGTTCGACTTTTCTGAGCTTTTGCAGATCCTCGAGCAACTGCAGGCTGAGGCCGGCGGTTTGCCCGAGATGCTGCCAGCGTTGACGGAAATCGCCGTATTGCCAGAGGCCTTTGCCGAGTCCTTACGGGAAGTCGATCTGCCGCCGGCGGAATTCGAGGCGGCCTCGGCGCGGCGTTCGCTGGCAGCGCTTTATCACGAGGATCGCGCGCTGGCGCGCACGGATGGCCGCGCGCTCGATCGCCGGCGCGGGCGGGTGGATGAACGCCAGGCCGAGTTGTATGGGCAAAATGCCGAGACGATCCGCGCGCGGGCGAGAAAGCGCTTTCTGGAGCGCGTCGCCCTTTGCTCGGCGCCGGCGGGGCAGCTCGACGTGGAGCAGAAGGAACTGAAGCGCGTGTATTCCGCCGGCCGCCGCGAGGTGGAGCACGAGTTCGCGAAGACGATGCGTTACAAGTCTATCCGCGACCTGGCGGCGGGAAATTCCGGGCGCGTGGTGCGCGATCTGAAGCCGATCTGGCTCATGAGCCCGCTCAGTGTTTCGGACACGCTCCCGCTGGAGCCGGAGCTATTCGACGTCGTGATCTTCGATGAAGCCAGCCAGATCCCGGTAGAGGAGGCAATTCCCGCGGTTTACCGCGCGCCGCAGGCGATCGTCGTGGGCGACGAAATGCAGTTGCCGCCCACGAATTTCTTCAGCGCCTCCGCGCCGGGTGAAGACGAGAGCGTCGTCGTCGAGCACGAAGGCGAACGCATCAGTGTGGCCATGGATGCCGACAGTTTCCTGACCCAGAGCGCGCGGAATCTGCCTTCCACACTCCTGGCCTGGCACTACCGCAGCCGTTATGAAGCGCTGATCAGCTTTTCCAACGCGGCTTTTTATGGCGGAGGATTGTTTACCATTCCCGATCGCCAGCTGCCTAGCGCAGCGCTGCCGGAATTGACCGTGCGTGAAGCCGAAGACGGCGCAAAGAATGCCGAGGCTTTGTTAGCCCGCAGCTTGAGTTTTCACTTCATGGAGCGCAGCCCCTACGCGGATCGCCGCAACGCCGGCGAGGCGGCTTACATTGCGCAAATGGTGCGCGAGATCTTGCGCAAGGAAACGAAGCTCAGCGTTGGCATCGTGGCTTTTAGCGAAGCCCAGCAAGGTGAGATCGAGGCCGCGTTGGATCGTCTTGGCGAGGAAGACTCGGATTTTGCAGCCCGGCTCGCCGAAGAGTTGATCCGAGAGGAGCACGATCAATTCTGCGGGCTCTTCGTGAAGAACCTGGAGAACGTGCAGGGCGATGAGAGGGACATTATCATCCTGAGTATTTGTTATGGTCCGGACGCCGCTGGGCGCATGCTCATGAATTTCGGGCCGATCAATCAGCGGGGAGGGGAAAAGAGGCTCAATGTGATTTTCTCCCGCGCCAAGCGGCACATGGCCGTCGTGAGCAGCATCCGGCACTCCGCGGTGACCAATGTCTACAATGATGGGGCTGCGGCGCTGAAGGCCTACCTGCACTTTGCGGAGTGCGTGTCTTGTGGGGATCTGCGCAATGCACGGCGAGTGATCGAAGGAGTGAATTCGCAGTCACGCGAGGCTCTGGCCGCGGAGCCGGCTCCGGATGCGGTCAAAACGCAACTTGCCGAAGCATTGCGCGAACTCGGGCACACCGTGGATCTGGACGCCGGGCAGTCGCGCTTTCGCTGCGACTTGGCCGTGCGCGGCGCGGATGGATTTTATGCGCTGGGCATCCTGGTTGATACCGCGCGGCACTACGAAAATCCGGATGTGTTGGAGCGCTACTGCACGCAGCCGGCGATCCTGCGCGGCTTTGGCTGGCGGATACTGTTTGTGTTGGCGAAGGATTGGCTGGAGCAACGCGAGGGGGTGCTGGAGCGGATTGGGCGGGTGTTGCGAGGGCAGGAGGATGAAAGCGTTTAGCGTGGCGGTCTCAAGACGTGAAGATTTTCAGCATCGTCTACCGTCCTGAAACGCTTCGCGTGTGTATCGCGCGGCGAAGTAAAATGCCGCCAGGTTTTGGAGTGCGGTGGTTCTGCACCGCTTTCGGAGAGGGCCAGTTGAGATGGCCTAACGCGCAGCCGATTTCTTTGGAGCGAAAACGTCGGTTCCGCAGTGCTGGAGGGTAATCGTGACGTTTGCGTGACGCGTATCTTTTCGATGGAAAGTGCCGAGTCCGATCACGGCAGAACAGGGTCATAGCTGTCGTCGATGCGGAGGGAATCTATTTTGAAGCGATAAATCGAGTTTACGATCGCTGGTGAAGCAATACGTTCAAACCATGGGGCTGAACACCAAGGGTATTGATTCGCCATGGGCACAAGCCCGTGCTTTACCGGATTTTGATGCACGTAGTTCAATCGGGCCAGATAAGAGGCTTGAAAGGTAAGCAGGGTCTCTCGATAGTTGTGCCAAACCTTTCGGTTAGGCGTTCCATCGATTCGATTGATCCACCTCGAGGTGTTCGTATGGCAAGCTCCGATCATCTGCGGAAGCTGCGTTGCACCGCCGTCTCCTTCAGGTGATTTGGCAACGAAATGATAATGATTCGAAAATACTGCCCAAGCTTCGAGTTGCCAGCCAAAGTCTGCTGCGGCAGTTAACAGCTCATCTTGCAAGACGTCGAGACGCGCGCGCTCGCGGAAATGGTGTTCCTTGTGATACGTTGCCGCAGTTACAAAAAATGCGCCGCTTTCTGCAAGTCGATGCGTCGGAGCATGGGCCAAGGCGTTGCATTCACTGGATAAACATGCAAGGTTAGTCTTGAGAACTCAAGGTTTTGTGCCGATCAAAGGCGTTGGAGTAGAAAATCCGAGACGTGTAGTGGCTGCTGTGCGGTTTTTCCTCCGGCCGCGTGAAGTTGACCTGTCGTTGTGGAAGGATTCGGTCGATAGCGAATTTTTTTCAACTGGCCCTCTCCGAAAGCGGTGCAGAACCACCGTTGCTCCAAAACCTGGCGGCATTGCACCGGCCATCGTGATCACTTACCTCGCGTGCGCCTTCAAGATCCGAAGCACCTCCTGAATAGCCTCCGGATTTTGATGCGCAGAATGGGCCGACGGCACGATCTTTTCAGACTCTGCGCCGTCCATATGTGAACTCCAATAGGGCACCACGCCGTCGCTGGAATTTGGCGAAGCACCTTTGCCGCGATCGCCGATGATCGTGTGGTAAGGGACGCCGGGCGTGATGGGAATTGTATTGATTGCACGCACGAAGCCGCTGTTCGGTGCAAGGGTGTCGACGCTGTTCGGGTGGCGGGACAACTTGAGCTCGTCTTCGATGTCTTCATGGCTCTGGGCCAACTCCCGGCTGGTCGCAGCATGGAGACGCGGCGCTTTGATGAGCCAGGCGCTGAGTCGGCCAATAAAACTGGCAGCCAGATTGCTGCCCCGCAGCGGCGCGGCGATGAAGATGACGCGGCCGATCTCCGGCCGATGCCGGAAGATGAGCTCGTCGGTGAAGAGCTGTCGGGCGTGCGGCGAGAGCTTTACTTCCTGCGGCGGCTTGTGGAAGAGGTTCAGCCAAAGCTTGTCACCGCTATCAGTCAATAACAGACGGCTGATACAACCGCCCATGCTATGCCCGATGACGACCATCGGCTTGCGCGCCGGGTAGCGCTTTTCCAGAAGGTCAAGTTCATGCCTGAGGATAGCGGCCGAGTAAGGGTAAGGGTAACCACTCGGATAACTATAAAACCAGAACTGATAATGTTTCCGAATGTCGGGATCGCCGCGCAACTTATTGATCATCGGCGTCCACGTAGCCTGCGAATCCATGAGGCCATGAATCACGAGCACGATGGCCTTGTCGGGATCGTATGGTTGCAGACGCTCGATCGCCGCCGTGTGCGCGTACTTTTCGGGGTCGAGGACGCGCGAGAGTTCGTGCTTCTTTGGGTCGGTGCGCTGGAGCATCACCGCCAGCGGGACAGTGAAATCGGCGGCGAGCGGAAATTGCCGGCCATCGAGGGTCACTGTCTCGTCTGCCAGCGGATCGAGAAAAGTCAGCAGGCAGCGCTGACCTTCGAAATGAGCGACGGCGGTTTCGCAGCGATAGATGCGGGACGGGGCGAACTGTTCGCGCCGGCCTTCGGTCACGGTCTGCTTTTCCGCGGCCACGATGGGGGCGCCGACGCCCTCCCGGGTGGTGCGCTCGGTCACATACTGGCCGTGGACATCAAACTGATCCGTCGGCGTGAATTCGAAAAGCGCGGGATTCCATTCCGGGCGCGGGTCGGGTTTGGCAACGAGCTCAAACTCGCCCCGGTCACCGGTGACTTTCAGCGGCTTCGACCATGGCGTCAGCTTTTCGTCTCGAATGATTTCGATGATGCGGCCGACGGCAAAGTTATAGTCTCGTTTGGCCGCCACATCCTGCAGATTGCGGTGCAACTGTCGCTCGGCCGTCTGCGCAGCATTGAGATAGTCGTCCAGCGCCTGCTGCGGCCGGCTGAGTTCCGCCTCCAAGGCGGCCAGCACATTGGTCTCTGCGTCCGCCAGCTGTCCAACTCCAGCGGGTTTCGGATTATATGAAGGCCGCCGCTCACGAATCTGCGAGTATTGCGCGCAGCCGACCAGCAGCGAAGCGGCTGCGAGCGCCGTGTAGAAAATGACGCCGCGCTGGATGGAGCGGTGCATGAGACATTTACTTCGGACTTGGGCCGGACGCTACGCGCGCTCGACTTCCATGGCGAGCGCGCGGCGTTGCGTTGATCAGTCGAGCACGTGCATCTGCCAGGCGATGCCCCGCTTCTGCAATTCCTCGCAGAGCCGCTGGGAGAGGCGGCCATCGGTCCAAACGGTGAGATACTTGATCTGCTCGCTCGCGCGATCGAGCGTGATGAACTCCTCCGCACGCCGGGCGGTGCGCTCGGTCCAGATGCCGTAATCAAGCGAGACCGGGACGATGAACGTGCCGTCCTTGGCGATCGCGGTAATGAGCCCGTTGTCGAACCGGATGGACTTGATGGGACCCGTGGTCGTGGCGTATTTCGCGAGGATCTGAGCGACACGTTGGAAATAGAAGGCATCCTCCGGCGTGAGCGCCTGGACTGCGTCCGTCAGAAAGGCGTTTGGATTCACACCGATCGTCGCCAGCGCGTCGGTCGTGATCGTCTCATGCCAGGGTGAAAACCACGGGTGCAAAAGGAATTGATCGGCCAGCGCGCGATTGACTCCAAGGGCGAAGAGCTTCTTGCGATTGAGGATGCGCAAATCCTCCGGCGTGGTGTTGGCGAGGGTGTCGGCCAAGGTTTGATTCGCTCCGACGACGGTGAGCGCCACACCGGCGCCGCCGCTCGCGACAGATGTTGCAGCATCCACGGCGAGACCGCCGCCAGCCATGGCGCGCGCCACATTGGTCAATTGGCGCTGGAGCTCTTCGTTCGAGCTGTATGGATTCACGCCGAGCTGCGAGGCGAGCTTCAGTTTCGCCGACGTGATGCCGAGGATGCCCTGCACCCCGTTGTCTTCGGTTCTACTCCCGCCGCCTTTCAGGCCTTCGCCGATGCGGCCAAAGAAACGCGAGGCGCCTTTCGGCACATTTTTGACCGTGCCAAAGGGGTCGCTGATCAGACCGGCGGCGCTCTCGACCTTGGCCTTGCCGGCATTCACCAGTGACTTGGTGAAGGCGTCGGTGCGGCTGACGCCCCGCAGGTAATCGATCGCGTACAATTCCCGGATGAATTGAACCAGAGCCGGCGTGCCCGTCACTTCCTGCACTCCCTCGGGCGTGTCGACGTAGTAGGTGTTGCGCAGCCCGTCGTTCGAGGCCAGCGGACGTACGGCGTGCAGGTTGCCGGACATGAGCGCCGCCGGAACGAAGTCCTTGGCGGCCACGCTATCGGCGATTTCAAAGGTGTCCTGAAATTTTGCGAGAAATGGGTCTTCGTCCTGGGCGAAGAGGGCTGAGGCGCAGAAGAACGGAGCCAAAAAGAGGAAAGTCGATTTCATGGTCGGCAACAGTAAAAGTGAGGGTGGAGGTGGGGATATAGGACCTTGGGGCCGCGGATGCAACCGCATGTGTGACGATGCGCAATCAACGTGCGGAAATCGGGCGCGGGTGACACCGATTAAAATCACCTTTTATCGTTCATTTGCATTTGCCGCTTGGGCTTTGTCTCAATCTGGTGCATGATGGGGCTTTGTTATGTCAGATTTAAATGCCCGGATCCTTCAGATCCTCGGGGCTCCCAAGTATCAGCCGCTCGAAAAGGTCGGACTCTCCAAGGCGCTGCGGCTTCCAAGTTCCGACCGGCGGCTATTGCGCGATGCGCTCGACGCGTTGGAACGCGACGGCCTCATTGCGCGCATCCGCAAAGATCATTACGTCCTGCCTGCGGTGGCGAACTTAGCCACCGGCCGTCTCGAAGTGCACCAATCAGGTTCCGCCCATCTGGTGAATGAGAAGCCAGGCGGCGCAGATATTTTCATTCCCGCCGATAAGACGGGCACAGCAATGCACGGAGACAAGGTCGTCGCGCAGGTTCGGCACGAAGGCCTGCGCCAGCGGCGTGAAGGCGCGGATCGCATGGAGGGCCGCATCATTCGCATTCTCCAGCGGGCGCACGAAACGCTCGTCGGCACTTTTCGGCTGAGCGCGAAAGGGCGGCCTTTCATGGCGCCGGACGATGGCCGTTTTCCCCACGATGTCTCGCTGCATGCGCCGGAATCCGGCAGTGTGTTGCCAAATCCGCCAAAGCCGGGCGACAAAGTCGTCGTCAAGCTGGATCCCTGGAACGATCCCTACCTCGGTCCAGAAGGCGAGGTGGTGGAAGTCCTCGGGCCGGCCTCGGCGCCGGGTGTGGACATGCTTTCCATCGTCCGGAAATACCACCTGCCGCTGGCCTTTCCGCCCGAGGTGTTGCAGGAAGCGGAGCGGATTCCGGAGACGATCGATCCGAAGGAAATCACGCGCCGCGAGGATCTGCGCAGCAAGCTCGTGGTCACGATCGATCCGGACGATGCGCGAGACTATGACGATGCCATCCATGTCGAGTCGCTCAAAGGCGGCGGCTGGCGTCTGGGCGTGCACATCGCCGATGTCTCGCACTATGTGCAGCCGGGCAGCGCGCTCGATCGCGAAGCGCGCAAGCGGGGAAATTCTACTTATCTCGTCGATCGTGTAATCCCCATGCTGCCGGAGAGGCTTTCCAACGGGATTTGCTCGCTCAAGCCGGGTGTGGATCGGCTGGCTTTCACCGCCTTTGTCGATTTCACTGCTGCCGGCCGAATCAAGTCTGCGCGGTTCGCCCGTACAGTGATCTGCAGCGCGGCGCGGTTGAGTTACCGGCAGGCTTTGGCGATTCTGCAAGGCGCGAGTGAGATGCCGAGTCTGCCCGATGCGATGGAACGCGAGGAAGCGCGCGGACAGGCGACAGTTGTCACACGGCCGCCGATTCCGGTGGATCCAGTCATTGCGCAGCAAGTCACAGCCGCGTGGAAACTCGCGCAACTCTTGCGTGAAAACCGCTTTGCCGACGGCTCGCTGGATCTGGATTTTCCCGAAGTGAAAGTCTGGCTCGATGGCGAAGGCCGCGCTGTGCGCCTGGAGAAGATGCACAATGACATTTCTCATCAACTCATCGAGGAATGTATGCTCGTGGCCAATGAAGTCGTGGCGCGTGAGCTGAAGCAACGCAAGGTTCCGTCGGTCTACCGTATCCACGAAGATCCGGATCCGGACAAACTCCAGGATTTTCGCGAAACCGCGCTGACTTACGGTCTGCGCGCCGGAGATCTCACGCAGCGAAAGGAAGTGCAAAAGTTACTCGCAGCGATGAAAAACACTGCGGAGGAGCAAGCGCTGAAGATCGGATTTTTGAAGAGCCTGAAACGCGCGGCTTATTCGACCGATCCGCTGGGTCACTATGGCCTCGCAAAGGTGAACTACACGCATTTCACGAGCCCGATTCGGCGATATGCCGATCTCATCGTGCATCGCAGCCTGGCTGATTTAACCCGGCCGCCAAAGATGGCTCCGGGTCAGGAAAAGATTCGCCGAGCCCAACCGGCGTCTGTCGGCCAACTCTTCGAAATCGCCGCTCACATTTCTGCGACCGAGCGAGTTTCGGCCGATGCGGAGAAGGACTCCGTGCAACTGAAGAAAATGGAGTTTCTGCAACGCCAGATCGGCAGCGCGGACCCGCAGCGGTTTGCCGCCGTGGTGGTCGACGTGCGGTCGTACGGGCTCTTCGTGGACCTGCCGGAGGCCAATATCAGCGGGCTTGCCCCAGTGGGTGATTTGCCAGACGACTTTTATGTCTTCGATCCGGCGCGGTGCACCTTCACCGGGCGGCGGACGCGGCGTATATTCAAAGTTGGCGACACGCTCACCGTTGTCGTGGCGCGTGTGGACGTACGGAAACGGCAGATCGACTTTGTGCTCGCGAAGCCGGAGTCGGGTGGCCGTGGGGCGGTTGCTCCAGCTCGCGTCTCCGCTCCGGCAGGCGAGCGCGGGGCGAAGAAATCCCAGTCGCAAGGCAGAGATAAGCTTCCGCAGAGCCGCGCGCCTGGCTCGGGCGGGCAGCGTGGTTCGGGCAGCCGGCCGAAAAACGAATCTGCACAGCAGCCGAACAAGTCCTATGGCAAAGGCGCGCAGAAAGTCTCCAATGATCGCCGGCAGAAAGCCGGAAACCGCGGAGGTGCGCAGAAGCCGCAGGCGCCGCGCTCCACCGGCCGCCGCCGCAAGGATTCGCATTAAGCTGCAATGCATTGGCGCATCCTGGCGATCGGCAAGCCGAAGCTCGCGTATGCCCGGGCAGGTGTGGAGGAGTATGCTGGACGCCTACGGCCCTTTGCGCCGGTGCAGCTGGATTTCCTCAAGGCTTCACATCGGGAGGTGGAAAGCGAAGTCCTGCGCGACCGCAGCGCCGGGCTTTTCCGGGTGACGCTCGATGAACGAGGCGAACAGGTGGACAGCCGCGCGCTGGCGGCAAAGATCAGCGCCTGGGAGCAATCCCGGGCCAAAGGTGTTGCGATCCTGCTGGGCGGGGCGGATGGCCACACGGCGGAATTGCGCGCGGAGAGCGATTGGCTTTGGTCGATCAGCAAGCTCACGCTGCAGCATGAACTCGCGCTGGTCGTGGTCCTCGAGCAAATCTATCGGGCGTACACGATCAAAGGGAATTTGCCCTATCACCGCGACTGACGCAGTGTTTCGGCCGTATTTTTACGATGAATTCGCAGATCTACTATCAGTGCCAGCGATGCACGAATTGCTGTCGTTGGCCCGGCTTTGTCAATGTAACGGAGGCGGAGATCGGGCAGATTGCCAGCTATCTGGGGATGCCGGAGCGGCAATTCATCGAAACGCTCACACGGCTGCGGCCGAGTCGGGATGGTCTTGCGCTGCTGGATAAGGAAAATGGCGAATGCCATTTTCTCGAGGGACGCGATTGTCGGATCCAGGCGGTGAAGCCGGGACAGTGCCGGGCTTTTCCCAATGAGTGGAATTTTCCAGGGTGGCGGGAGAGTTGCGAGGCGAAGCCGACTTTGCGTGCGGGGACGTGAGTTGGTCTGCACCCATTTAGCAGCATTCGAAGTTTGAACTAAACATCCCCCCGATTGTCTCAACTCCGCTCCGCCGGTTTACCGTCGTATGCTGGCTATCATTTCCCTCCCTCCATGGCTGTTTCTGGCGTTTTCGCGATCTTTCAGGTCACGGGGTACGGCTTTTCACGTCGGTTGGGCAATGGTTTCAATGGCTTTATAGAATGAAAGAAAACCTCGCGGAAGTCGCCCAGCTCAGTCCCAACGCCCGCGGATGGCGGCTCTCTTGCGGGGGAGGGGTCCGCGACATGCTCACGCTCGACGAAGCGGCGGCGGCAATCCCGCCGAAAGCGCGCCTGCATCTCGCGCTGCCCTGCGACATGGCGCTTCTGGAGCGGCTCACGCTGCCCGCCACGAATCGCGAGGAATTGAGCGGCATGGCTCAACTGCAGTTGGAAAAGACTTTGCCCTACCCTGTGGAGGAGGCTTCCAGCGATGTCCAGTTGATCAGCCAGGCCGAGAATGAGTCCACCGTGCTCTCAATCGCGGTCAATACCGACAGCCTCTCACGATTCTGCGAACCGCTGCGTTCCCGTCAACGCGTGCCGCGGACGATCCATCTTTTCGCGCAAAATGTCGCCACGATCTGCCCGCGGGACGAAACCGTGCTGGCGGTGTGGAAGGAGCAGGAGAACCTGGCGCTCGGGATCTTTGAAAATCGGGCGCTGAGCTGGATTCACACCTCGGTCTCCGCGCCGCCGGAGGAATTCGAGAGCGAATTGAGCGGGCTCATGCTCCAGGCAGAGATGGATGGCGCGACGCCGCAGTTCAGCCGGGTGTTGGTCTCCGCGGAGTGCGCGTCTTATTCTGAGGTGCTAAAGACCATCCTGGAAGTTCCCGTGGAGCAGTTGTCAGAAGAGGGACTGCATCGTGAGCAGCCAGCCGGCAATTTGCTGCCGCCCTCCTGGGCCGATGAGAGTCTGCGTGTGGAGCGCGACGAATTACTGCGCAGCCGGCTCACCTCGGCGGCCTTCGTCTACCTGCTCCTGGTGGCGGCTGCCTTCGTGTACTTGGCCGTCGCGAAACGTCAGGCACAGAAGCTGGCGGCGCAGGTGGCGGCCCTGCAGCCAGCGCTGCAGGATACGGTCGTGCGCGAGAAGCGCTGGGCGACCCTCGGACCGGCGCTCGACATGAACCGGTATGCGCTCGAGGTCCTGCAACAGGTCTATCAATCGCGCCCGAGTCCCGAGTCTCACCTCACAAATTTTGATTTCTCGCCGGCGAGTTTTAAGGTGGACGGCGAGGCTCCCAAGGCCGACCAGGCCGTCGAGTACGAGGTGAAGCTGCGGGATAACAAGGATTTGAAGTTTCAGATCTCCTCCGGCTCGCCGAAAATCCTCCCGGATGGCCGCGCGCAATTCAGCTTTCCCGTCGCACTTTCGCTCGCCGCCTATGCCGGCGCGAGCTGGATCAACGAACCGCCTCGGGATGCCTATGTCGCGGCTCGTTATAGCCAGCTGATGGCGGATTCGCCCTTTGCCCTGGCGACGCCGACCACCGCGCCGCCTCCGCCAGAGCGCTCGTTTGCCGAAGGCTGGTCGGTAATCGGGCTCTGGAAGAAGACGGCTCCAGACGGCACGACCATCGAGGAGGCGATGATCCGCACGAGCGAGGCCAAGACTTTTACGCTGGCCGGGCATGATGCGGATCCAGATGGCGTTTCCATTTCGGCTGTGAAGTGGTCGGACAAGGCCTTTGCCAGTTCGCTCACGCTTAAAAAGGGCTCCGAGTTCGCAAATATCGAATTCATCGATCCGGCGCAACAGACGCCGCCTCAAGCCGCATCTCCCATGGCGGCGATGCGTCCAGGCTTGCCGCGGCCAGGCATGCCGAGTCCGCCGCCCGCACCGTCACGGATCATGCGGCCGATCGGCGGAGCGCAGCCACCGGGACTGCAGAGGCCCAATGGCAATGTGGCGCCGCGTGGGGCGACTCGATATATCCCGGGGCCGCGGTAGCCGGTGCGGTTTTCGGGGATGCGCTTCTGAACGAGCTGCTGTTGGCGCAGTTCTCCCTTTTGGGCGCCAGGATTGCTCCCCTTGGGGCGCTCCATTCACAGACGCCAAGCGTGGCTGCGAGATGTCCAAGGGGAGCCATCTCTGGCGCCCCCCAGCGTGGCTTTCACGTTGCGCCCCAGCGCTACGCGAGACTTTGTTGCCCGGGGTCTGACAGTTTGCCTTCGAATATTGGCCAATCTCCAGTGCGCTCACCTTTGGCGAGCGGAGAAAGCGCTTTCCACGCTCCCGTGTAAAAGCGGCTTCCGGCGATTGAGAAATGGCGCGCTGGAGGCTAAGTTTCGCAGATTGAACCATTTCGCCCCCTGATTGTCTCAACTCCGCTTCGCCGGTTCACCGTCGTATGCTGGCTTTTATTTCCTCACCTTCCATGGCTGTTTCTGGCGTTTCCGCGATCGTTAAAGTCTCGGGGCAGGGGACTTTGCGCGGACGTCGGGCGTTTACGTTGCTGGAGGTGCTGCTGGCCATCGGCATTGCCGCGATCATGATGATGCTGGCGGTCCCGAGCATCGTCGGATTCAAGCGTCAGGAGCGGCTCGACAAGTCGATCAACGACTTCAATGGCTTCATCCAGGGCATCCGGACGAAAGCCATCACGCAGCGGCGGGATTACCTGCTCATTTGGAACAAGAACGAAATCACGGCCATCTCGCAGGATGCCGAGCGCGATTCGCAGGCGGTAGATCCGGAGGTTTACACCGTTCCCGCCGGGAAGATGACGCTGACCCGCCATAAGGCTCTCATCAAGGATCCGCCGCTGGAGTGGATGTTCTGGCGTAGTGGCGCCTGTGAGCCGGTCGTCATCACCTACGACGGACCCGAGGGCCATTGGAAGGCCGAGTACTCGGCGCTCACGGCGAATGGCAAGATCCTAACGGAGTCGACGGAATGAACACGGCCCAAGCATCATCTACTCGGCCTGCGGTTCAGGGTTTCATTCTTTTGGAAGCCTTGTTGGCTGTGGCCATCTTTTCCATTGCCGTCCTTGCGCTGGGCCGGTCGGTGCAGCACTGCATCGCCGCCGAATCCTTCAAGGAGGAGGACGCCCACGCCCGCCGGGTGCTGGAAAATCGCATGGTCGAGATCGAGGGAGGCGCCGAGCCTTTGGTGAAAGACAAGACTGAGGATCTGAAATCGCCGAATCTCGGCATGAAATTGCGCACGGTCTCTAGTCCGCTCCAGGCGCTGAACGAGCAGAAGCAGGAAATCGGCGGGCTTTACGACGTCATCCTCACGCTGGAGTGGGTCAATAACGGCCAACCGCAGAAACGCAGCCAGGAATTCTATGTTTTCCCGCGCCAGAGGAACTAATCTTCTCGCTTCTGTCCCAGCTGCGCGCCAGCCGCGATCCGCGGCGTTCACGCTGCTCGAAGTGCTGATAGGCGTGATGGTCATCGGGCTGCTCACGCTCGGGGTTTATAAATTCGTGCGGACGAACTTGCTGGCGGTGCAACTGTCCACCCAACTCACCAAGGAGCAGCAGGAGATGGATGGATTGATCAACTTTATCCGGGTGCAATTGAACGATCTTCCGGCAAAGGGCGTCGGGGTGCTTTCCGGATCGGCGGCGAAGTGGCGGGACATGCCGACGGACAAGATGGAATGGATGTGCACCGCCGGGCACGGCCTGCTCACGACGGCGGCGCGGGGCGAATACTTTGGGACGCTGACCATCGCGCCCGTGCCGGACAAGACATCGCCGGATTGGCACATCGTGCTGCGCCGGCGGCCGACGGAAAACCAGGAGTCGAACTACGACGAGTTGGAACTCATGCGGCCGGCGGTTTCCCTGGAGATTCACTATTGGAATCCCAATACCGGCGGTGAGCTGGAGCGCTGGAACGACCAGAATATGCGGCCCTCGATGGTCAGAATCAAAATCAAGCGCACGGCGAACAGCGAGCCCATCGAGGTCGTGTTGCCCGTGCCGGCCGGAACCATGCAACCGCAATGATCGCGCGTTTAAATCTTCCCTCTCGCGCCGCGGCTCGCCGCGGGATCTCCGGTTCCGCGCTCATCGTCGTGCTCTGGGCGCTGATGGTGCTGACGGCGGCCATCGTCGCCTGGGCCTCCTGGATTTATCAGGATCTAGTCGTGGCCGGGGAGGCGAACCTCGGCTTCGAAGCGCGGGCCATGGCGCACTCCGGCATCGCCGTGGCTTTCAATCCAGGCGTTTCGAAATTCACACCGCTCCTGACGCACGACTTCACGCCTATGATGGGCTACCAGGTCTCCATCATCAGCGAAGGTGGGAAGCTGAATATCAATTGGGTCCTGCAGGGTGAGGATCCGAATAAGTTGGCCATTTTCAAGAAATGGCTGGAACTGCGCGGGCTGAATATTCAGGAGCGCGAAATTCTAACCGACAGCCTGCTCGACTGGGTTGAGCCGTCAGATTTGCGGCATCTCAATGCGGTGAAGGAAACCGACGATTACCACCCGGCGCATCGGCCGCTGCTCACAGTCGAGGAGATTACGCAGGTGGGAGGCAGCGCGCCTCTCGTGAAGACTCCCGGCTGGCGGGACCAGCTCACCGTCTTCAGCCAGGGGCCGATCGATCTGGCGAATGCGCCAATCGAGATCCTCCGGTTGATTCCAAATATCGGCGAACCGCAGATCGAGCGGTTCGTGCAATACCGGTCGGGTCCGGATCGGATCTTCGGCACGATCGACGATCCGCAATTCAAAAGCCTGGAGGAAGTCTATTCCTTTCTCGGGGTGAGCCAGAACGCCCAACAGGTGCTGGGCAGCCTTGTCACGGTGAACGATGCGACCCTGCGCATCTCGAGTACGGGAAAATCTGGAAAAGTTGTTCGACAACTGGACGTGGTTGCCCGAAAGAGCGGCGCGAATCCCCAGATCTTCTATTGGAAAGAATGAAAGAAAACCTCGCGGAGTTCGCGCAGCTCAGTCCCAACGCCCACGGATGGCGGCTCTATTGCGGTGGTCTGGCCCGCGAAATGCCCACGCTCGACGAAGCGGCGGCGGCAATCCCGCCGAAGGCTCGCCTCCACCTCGCGCTGCCCTGCGACATGGCGCTCGTCGAGCGGCTCACCCTGCCCGCCACGAATCGTGATGAGCTAAATGGCATGGCCCAGCTGCAGTTGGAAAAGACCTTGCCCTATCCGGTGGAGGAGGCCTCCAGCGATGTCCAGGTGATCAGCCAGGCCGAGAACGAATCGACCGTGCTCTCAATCGCGGTCAATACCGATAGCCTCTCGCGACTCTGTGAGCCGCTGCGTTCCCGGCAGCGTGTGCCGCGGACGATCAATCTTTTTGCGCAAAATGTCGCCACGGCCTGCCCGCCGGATGAAACCGTGCTGGCGGTGTGGAAGGAGCAGGAGAACATGGCGCTCGGGATCTTTGAAAATCGGGCGCTGAGCTGGATTCACACCTCGGTCTCCGCGCCGCCGGAGGAATTCGAGAGCGAACTGAGCGGGCTCATGCTCCAGGCGGAGATGGATGGCGCAGCGCCGCATTTCAGCCGGGTGCTGATTTCGGCGGAGTGCGCCGCCTACTCGGAAGCGCTGAAGGCGGTTCTCGAGGTTCCGGTCGAGCAAATGTCCGAAGAGGCGCTGCACCGCGAACCGCCAGAGGGCAATTTACTGCCGCCCTCGTGGGCCGACGAGAGTCTGCGTGCAGAGCGCGAGGAAGTGCTGCGCAGCCGACTTACGACGGCGGCCTTTGTCTACTTGCTCCTGGTGGCGGCTTCTTTCATGTATCTCGCCATTGTAAAACGCCAGGCCCAGAAGCTGGCCGTGCAGGTGGCGGCCCTGCAGCCGTCGCTGCAGGATACCGTCGTGCGGCAGAAACGCTGGACCACCCTCGCGCCGGCGATCGACAAGAACCGCTACGCGCTCGAAGTATTCTTTCAGGTCTACCAGGCGCGGCCCAGCCCGGAACTTCACATCACGACCTTTGATTTCTCGCCGGCGAGTTTCAAGGTGGACGGCGAGGCGCCCAAGGCGGATCAGGCCGTCGATTACGAGGTGCGACTGCGAGATAACAAGGATTTGAAATTCCAGATCTCCTCCGGCTCGCCGAAAATCCTCCCGGACGGCCGCGCCCAATTCAGCATTCTCGGAAAACAATGAGCGCCCAGCTTTCCAATCGCGAAAAGATCCTATCCGCCGTGGTCGGCGGGACGTTTTTTCTCCTCCTGAATTTTTTTCTCATCGGCTATTTCCTGAAAAACAACGCCTCCCTGCGCGCCGAAGTAGCGCAGCAGCGCAAGCAGCTGGCTGTGTCGCAGAATCTCATGACCGAAGTGCCGCAGTGGGCCGAGCGCGACGCCTGGCTGAAGGCCCACCAACCGCGGATGGAGAGCCAGACGACGGCCGGCGTAAAGCTCCTCGATCATGTGACCGAGATGGCCAAAAAGCATACCCTCGAGGTGTTACAGCCGGCGGTCGGTGTCTTCGAGCGCCATGCCGATTACAACGCCGTGCCGGTAAGCGTGGAAATCAAGGGCAAGTGGAAAGATCTGCTGGGCTTCATGCTCGAGATGCAGGGGCCGGATAAATTCATCGTTTTCGAAAGCTCCAGTCTGCGGGTCGATACTCAGGACGCCACGCAGATGGATGTGAAATTCAAGATTTCCAAGTGGTTCGCGCCGTAAATCCGGCGTAGAATCGATCTCGTTTCCCCCATGCGTCTCCCCCTCGCACTCTCGCTCGTCCTCTGTGCCGGCCTGCTTCGGGCCAGCGAACCGCCGCCGGATACCTACGCCGTGGCTCGTTATAGCCAGCTGATGTCGGACTCGCCATTTGCTCTGGCGACACCGACCACCGCGCCGCCGCCGCCGGAACGCTCGTTTGCCGAAGGCTGGTCGGTGATCGGGCTCTGGCAGGAAAAGGCTCCGGACGGCACGGTTGTAGATAAGGCGACGATTCGCACGAGCGAGGCCAAGACTTTCACGCTGGCCGGGCACGATCCTGATCATGACGGTGTTTCGATCTCCGCGGTGAAGTGGTCGGACAAGCCCTTCTCCAGTTCGCTCACGCTCAAGAAGGGCGCCGAGTTTGCCAATATCGAATTTATCGATCCGGCGCAGCAGACGCCGCCGCCAAACGTCGCGCCCATGGCGCCGATGCGTCCCGGCCTGCCGCGGCCGGGGATGCCAAGCCCGACCATTGTGCCAAACAACCGCATCCCGCGGCCGATTGGCGGAGGGCCGGGCATGCCTCCGCGGCTTGCGCCGCCAAACGTGCGGGGACGGTAGAAGGCAAAGATGGGGCTGGAATTGCGATCGTTGCTCAGCTAGCTTTTCAGGGTCTATGCGCTTCGTCGCTGTTTCTGTTCTATTGCTCTGCGTTCGCCTGGTTGTTTCGGCGAGCGAGCCGCCGCCGGATAGCTACGCAGTGGCTCGGTACAGCCAATTGATGGCCGACTCGCCCTTCGCCCTGGCGACGCCCACCTCCGCGCCGCCGCCGCCGGAGCGCTCGTTTGCCGAAGGTTGGTCGGTGATCGGGCTCTGGCAGGAGAAAGCTCCGGATGGCACGACGATCGACAAGGCGACGATTCGCACGAGCGAGGCGAAGACTTTTACCTTGGCCGGACACGATCCCGATCATGACGGTGTTTCGATCTCCGCGGTGAAATGGTCGGATAAGCCCTTCTCCAGTTCCCTCACGCTCAAGAAAGGGGCGGAGTTTGCGAATATCGAATTCATCGATCCGTCGCAGGCGACTCCTCCGCCGCCGGCTGCGCCGGTAAATATCCAGCGCCCCGGGATGCCGAATATCCAGAACCAGGTGCGTCCGCCGGTCACGCCCTCGCGGATCATGCGGCCGATCGGCGGAGCGCAACCGCCGGGATTGCCACGGCCGAATCCCAACGCGGCGCCGCGTGGGGCGACGCGGTATATTCCGGGACCGCAGTAGAGCGCTACTCCTCCTGCGCCTGCGCCCGCGTCTCAAACCGTGTGAATTCCTTCAAAAACGTCAGCGGCACGTCGCCGACGGGACCATTACGCTGCTTGGCAATGATGAGCGTGGCCTTTCCTTCGGAATCCTTTTTGTCCTCTTCATTTTCCGCATAGTACTCCTCACGCACGAGGAGACCCACAAGGTCCGCGTCCTGCTCGATCGAGCCTGATTCACGGAGATCGCTCAGACGCGGCCGGCCTTTGCTTTCGCCCGAGCGCTGCTCGGGATTTCGGTTCAACTGCGCGAGCACCACGATCGGCAGCTTTAATTCTTTGGCCAGCGCCTTGAGACCGCTGGAGATTTCCGCGATTTCCAATTGCCGATTGTCCTGTGCTCTGCGGGAAGTCGATCGCAGCAGCTGCAGGTAGTCGATGAAGATAGCTTCGATGTTGTGCTGGCTTTTCAGGCGTCGTGACTTGGCCCGGAGTTCCAGAATGGAAAGGCCCGCCGTGTCGTCGATGAACATCTTGCTCTCCGCCAATTTCGAAGCGGCCGCGGTGAGGGAAGGGAAGTCGCGCTCGCTCAGAAAGCCGTCGCGCACCCGGCCCAAATTGACCTTGGCCCGGGAGCAGAGGAGACGCTGCACCAACTGCTGGGCGCTCATTTCCAGCGAAAAGACGGCTACTGCCTTTTTGCAGTCCACGGCGATGTACTCGGCGATATTCATGGCCAGCGCGGTCTTGCCCATCGAAGGGCGAGCCGCGATAACGATCATTTCCGCCGCGTGCAGCCCGTCGGTCATCTTGTCCAGATCGGCAAGGCCAGTTGCCAACCCGGTGATGCCGCCGCGCCGCTCGTAGAGGTCCTGGATCGAGCTGATCGCCGACATCACGTGATCCTTCATGCCCACGGACTTCGTCTTGAAGCGTTCCTGGGCGATCTCGAAGATTTTGCCTTCCACTTCATCGAGCAGGCCGGCGACATTTTCCTGCTCGTCGTAAGACCGTGCGGCGAACTCCGTGCACACGCGGATGATCTCGCGCAGCGTGTGTTTCTCCTGGACGATTTCCAGGTAGTAAGCGGCATTGGCCGCGGTGGGGAGAAAGGTGAAAAGTTGCGCGACGAAGGCCGGCCCGCCCACCTGGTCGAGCTGGCTCTTGCGGCGCAGGGCATCCGTGAGCGTGATGAGATCGATCGGCTTCCCCTGGTCCCACATTTCCAGGAGCGTCTCGTAGAGAACCCCATGCGCCGGGACGTGGAATTCCGTCGACTTGACGCCTTTTTCCGCGCAAAGCCCGCCGACTTCCCGCGGCGCCAGGAGCAGCGAAGAGAGCACGCCCTGCTCGGCGTCCGCATTCGCCGGCAGCATGCGATGCACGTCCGGAGCGTGTTTTGCGGGCGCGCGCAGATCGCCGTTTTTGTGGGGTTCGGCAGGCATGGAGCGGACTATCGAGGCAAGCAAAAGCGGAGACCGGAATCACTTCCGAAATCTCCGCTTTTGAAAATTAGTTATTTGCTTTTTGGCGAACTCGTTTTTGAAGAAATTACTTCGAGTGGCGGGCCTTCACCTTCGCCTTGTAGCCGCTGGCCTTTTCGTCGGTCTTCGGCTCTTCGGCTTTGCCAGCCTTCGCATCCTTTGCCTCCTTGGCCGCAGCGTCGTCGCCCTTGGCCTTCACGTTCACGTTCAGCTTGGCCACCACGTCGTGGTGGAGCTTGATCGAGATCTCATGAGCGCCCGTGTCCTTGATCGGCTTCTCGAGCTGGATGCGATGACGATCGATTTCGCCTTTGGCGCCGAGTTCCGCTTTCAAGCGCTCGGCGAGGTCGGCGGCGGTGATCGAACCGAAGGCCTTGCCCTGCTCGCCGGTCTCGAGTTCGACGGTGATCTTGAGCTTGTTGATGCGGCGAGCGAGCTCTTCGGCTTCATTGAGCTCCTTCGTCTCGCGTTCGGCGCGCTTCGTCTTCAGCGCGGAAAGGCGCTTCAGGGTGGCGGGCGTCACCTCCAGAGCCTTGCCCCGGGGGATGAGAAAGTTGCGGGCATACCCGGCTTTGACCTTTACGACATCGCCTTCCGCGGCGAGCGATTCGATCTTTTCGGTGAGAATGACTTCAGTCGTTGGCATGGGACTCTGGAAATTTGGTGAAAATCACCGCCGGGTGCAGCGGGGGAGTGAGGAAAGCTTACACTTTCCCTCTTGTCAATGGGGATCTCGGCTTTTTTTGGCCGACCATGCGCCGCGCGGCCGACGAGCGGCTGCAGGCCGCTCCGAAGGGGCGGCATCTGAATTTGCACTCGGCGTGTGGCCTGTGCCAAGGAGCGGCGGTTTCCAACCGCCCTGGGGAGTGTCCGCGGGAGGGAGCGGTGCGGCTGTGAGCTGGCGGCCTAAACTCCAGCGCTCGCCGGAGGCGAAGAGGCGAGCGCTGGAGTTTGCCCAATTCCGCGTGAACGACGCCTTCGAAGGAGGACGGGCATTCCTGCCCGTGCCTGCGTGAGGGAAGGCCAAGTTCGCCGGAAGCGCGCCTTCAGTAGTAAGAGAGGCATCTTGCCTCTTTCAAAAGCGCACCTGCGATAAGCAGCAGCTCGTTTATCCTTGAGCTTGTTGGGATTTTCGAAGCTGCCTTGAAGGCGTGAATCAGTCAGGAATTGCGTGTGAACTTACGACCCAATCTTGAAGCGCTTGTCCCACGCCTCGAAGGCATTATAATCTCCATGGAGACAGAATTCCCAGAGTCCTTGTAGGTCCATGAACACAAAGTCCGATCGGAAGCGATCGGTTTAAGTGGCTTGTCTATGCAGGATTGATTGCATACCCGTTCCTGGTTGTAAATGCGGCGAGTCCTGTTGTGCTGTTTGAGTCATCCGCGGCAAACCGGGCTTTTACCACCGCCCTTTTCTTAGCGCCTGGGCCCCTTGCTCTTGCCGCTTTGTTTCATTTGTGGCGATGGCAGGGCATCCTCGTTGCATCTCTGTTCATCCCTGTCGCGGTCTTATCGCTTCCAATCGCGCTTTACGACGGGCTCCAGACCCTTTCGGCTTTCCAGACTGCGAGCCCTCGAGGAAATGCATTGATGTCGACCGTTTCGGAAGCATGGCAGGGTTCGATCCGCGTGAGGGGGTACGCCAAAGACATGGGGCTCGCAGGTGATGCTACGATCGTGCGACAGGAACGGCCTCTGCTTCCGGGTTTGATGTTGGTCCGCGTTCTTTACAATCAAGAGTTCCCCGGCGGGTGCGATGTTTCGTTCATCGGGCCGCGGCTGATTCAGGTGAAGGTGGGAGATCAATCCTTTACTCTCGAGCTCCAGAGTTTCGCGCCACAGTGGAACCGGAAATCACTGGGGTTCGCACCCCTGACAGCGGATCCGAAGTAAGGAAGTAAGGGGCAGGCGTCAAATCTTGCCAGAAAATTCAAATGTTGGCGGCGTCGTCAAAATTTGATGCCTGCCCCCGAGTCTCTACGCCTATTTCCTATTATTGCAGCGCGGGGGATCCTTCGGTTTAGCATTTCCACCTTATGGCTAAAAGCTTAGCTAGCTAAGGCGCTTTCGGCGCCAGCTCCTGCACCGGCATCGAATTGCCAAAGTTTTTGAAGTCCCGGAATGTCCAGACAACCTTTTTCTCCGGCGTCACCTCGATGAATTGTGGATTTTCCGGACCGGCATGGCAATTGCCAATTAGGGTGTGGCCGTTCGGCAAACGCACGACGCGTGTGACCCACGCCAGGGTGATCCCCGCCAGATCATTCTGCTCCACTTTCCACACGATTTCTTTTGCTGGCGTCACCTCCAGAACGCAGTGACCATTGCCCCCGCCGATCAGCGTATTTCCGTTGCTCAGGCGGATCGCGCTGAAGACCGCATTGCCAAACGCTTCCGGCCCGTGCCCCGGTTTCGGGTTCTTCCCGAAAAGCGGCAATTCATACTCCCAGACGATTTCGCCAACCTGATCATATTCGCGCACGCATCCATCGCTCTCCTGCGCCGCGAGATAGTGTCCATTCGCCAGCTTGTGCACGAGGCGCGTATCGCTATGGGCGCTCGGGTGATTCTCTTTGAGCCGAATCTCGCGCTGCAATTTGCCGTCGTGATCCACCTCGATGATCCGCGCCGTCCCGGACTCTGCGATCATGGTTAGTCCATCGGGCAGCCGCTGAAATGAATGGACCTCCACTTTCTTGCCGGCATTTCCGTTCATGTTCGCCGCATCGTATTCCCACACGATTTGCTTGCCAGGTGTCATTTCCACGAGTTTTTGCCAGCCTTGTTGGAATAATATATTGCCATTGGGCAGTATTGCCGCGTCATGAATCGAGCCGACGGGCGTCTCCCATTCGAGAGACCCGTCGGGCGCTACGATGGCCAGGCGATGCGTCGAATCATCGGCGGCCAGCAGCCGCCGAGGTTCGCCCGTTTGCTCGGCCCGGACGGTTGAGTGGACGGCGAGTAAGACGAACAAAAGTGCGCTGAATGAGATCTTCATGAGGAAACAAGGGGGCTAGCGCTCGGGTTCGAGGCAGCGCCTTCGGTCAGAACGGCACGTTTCCAAGATCCGGTGAGCCCGAGTTCATGAACCCAGTTTGCCATGTAGGCGGAATCGAATCCAGTGGGAATGAGGTTGCGAAGTTCCGCGAGCGTGCTTTTAGGCCGTTATCACGATCGATAGCGACTTAAAACCACGCTCCAAACCCATGGGACGATTGCTGCACAGTCGCTCCTATACTCCCATTCTTCGCCTACTTCCCGTTGGCGAGGCGCCCTGCGCCACGCCCGCCTGACTTTCACGCGGCGTTTTGGAAAGGCTGAGTTCGCGCCGAGTTTCTCGATCACGGCCTTGCAATAGATCGCAATGCGCCGTTCCATGGTTCATGGACTCGCGTCTCGACCCTTCTCACTGTAACTCGAACCGCCCCTCGAGCCTTCAAGCGGGCGTGTGTCGCTTGGGGGGCGGCGCGCGCCCTTGCGTCCAATAGTCCATGCACGGTGTACTGCGCCTTGGGCTCGCCACGCTCGTCGTTCTCTCGCATTTTGACCATCACCTGGCGGGTGTAAATTCGGGGATCCCGGCGGTTGTGCTCTTTTACATGCTCTCGGGATATGTCGTGACGCATCTTTGGATGAAGCACTTCCCGCCGGGCAAAGGACGTTTGGCGGCATTCTACGGGGAGCGTTTTCTGCGGATCTATCCGCAGTACTTTGTTATCGTGACGCTTTCCGGCGCCTTTGTTTTCATCACGAAATTTGGAAGTCCGTTCGCGACCTGGCAAAATATCCTTGGGAATCTGCTCATCGTGCCATTGAACTATTTTCATTATGCTGATTTCACGGTCGTAAAGGATAAGGCCGCTTTTTTGGCGCCGACGGGTTGGTCCCTCGGAGAAGAGATCCAGGCTTACCTCGTGCTTCCGCTGCTCATCGTTGCAACCGGCCGAAAATGGATCGCGGGTATCCTCTCACTGGCCGTTTATGCCCTTGGCGCGCTGCAAGCCATCGAGCCGGAGATGTGGTGCTATCGGTTGCTTCCCGGGACCCTTTTCATGTTTTTGGCCGGCTCGGCGATCTGCAAAACCGTACGCTATGGTGAGAAAGCAGACGAATTCGACCGCCATTTTCCCGCGTTTTGCTGGGCGGCAATTCTCGGACTCCTGATGTTTTCGGCGTTGCGTTTTCGGCTCTCCGGATGGACTCAGGACACGGGACTCGGGCTGCTCATCGGCCTGCCGATTTTGATCTGGACCTCGCAATCACGTATCCGCTTGCCGCTCGATGGCTACCTTGGCCGGCTTTCGTATGGATTGTTTCTCGCGCACGTGCCGGTAAGTTGGGTTTACGAATGGTTGCATCCCGGGGCGGACATGACTGGACGGATCCCTTTGCTTTTCGTTCTGACGGTATCTTTAGCCATCGCAGCGGCGACGACCTTTACCGTAGAAAGATTCGTCTGGCCGCTGCGTCGGAGATTAACTTCACCATTGGCCGCTGCTTGATCGTATTCAGGCTGGAGGCGCTTGTGTTCCGACTTGCTTTGGCCGACGGCGTAACGAGGTCTCAGTCCTTCCGCTCCAGCGGCGGATTCTGCGCGTCGATGATTTCCAGGGAACTGGAGTTGAAGTTTGTCACAAAAAGCGTGGAGCCGTCGGTCGAGACGCGCATTTCGCGAGGGAAACTTCCGGCCTTAATCGTGCCGATCACGGCCGCGGAATTTCCCAGCTTGCTTGTATCCAGCACAGTCAAAAACTGCGCGGCGCCGGAATCGGCGCCAAAACGATTGGAGTTTCCGACGACCAATGTCTTTCCGCCCTGGATGACGGCCACCGGCACTGGTGCGCTTCCCACCGTAGTTGCCGACAGTCTGGCATGTTCGGGATCGTTTACGAGCTTCGCGGCGTCGAAGGCCAGCGCTGCATTGCTTCCGCGCGCGGTCACGTAGAGGCGCTCGCCGTCGGGAGAGATGGTCATTCGCACCGGGCTTCCGCCTGCCGGAACCCGCGCAACGACCGATTGCGCCGGGTCGGTTTTGGCGCGCGCGACATCCACTACGACCACGGCGCCTTCGGGGATTTGCCGATTGCCAGCGCCACCGCCTTCGGGCTTTACGGCATCGGGCCAGCCCCAACTATCGGCCGCGATTTCGCTCGTCGTGAAGAGGTGGCGGCCATCTTTGGAGAATGTTAGCGCGATCGGCGCCTCTCCCACCGGGATCTTGCCGATTTTCGCGTGGTCGACATTCCCGTCTTGCCGCAATTTTTCCAGGTCGATGACCGAGATCGCTTCCGCCCCTTCGTCGCTGACGAAGAGGGTTTTATCGTCTTCGGTGACATTTGTATAGACGCTGCCGGCATTGTTCCCATCGCTGAATTTCGCGACTAGCGGATCGCCCGAGCCGGAAGTCAGTCGGGTGGTGTCGAGCAAGGCAACAGACTCCCCCATAGTTACGACGAGAATTTGTCCATCGTGGGTTAATGCCAAGCCGGTCGGCCCGGCGGGGAGAGGAGCCACTCGGTCGAGTTTGTATTGCTTCTCACTGCGTTTCACTACGGCAATCCGGGATTGTCCGATTGTGAGCGAGACAAAGACCGTATTCCCGTCTCCCGATACCGCCAGCCCGAAGGGCTTTCCGGGCAACTGGACAAATTGTGGCGCCAACGACGCTCCGGCTTCGACTTCCGCGGCCAGAACCGCGCCTCCGATCCAGCCGCAAACAACTGATAAGAGAAGGGAGATGTTCATTCTCATAGGTCCTGTGATCTGGGTATCAATCGCAGGACAAATGGGAAGCCTAGAAAAGCCCCGGTGAGGCGGGGCTTGGCGCTACCCCTTGGCGATCAATCGATCGTCACCGTCATGCCTGGCGTGATCATCTTGGATAGCCGAATCACGTCCCAATTGGCCGTGCGCATGCACCCGTGGCTCTGGGCGCGACCGATCGTCTGCGGATTGCTCGTGCCGTGGATGCCGATGCCGGGCTTGTTCAGGCCGATCCAGCAGACGCCGACCGGATTCCGCGGGCCGCTGGGCAGGTTGTAGTAGTTCTCCGTGCGCACGCCGTGATTGAGGACGCCTTCGTCCCAACGGAAGGTGGGATTCGCCGCGACGCCGAGGATTTTCCAGGTGCCCACGGGTGTTTCCTTCGCCCCGCCGCCGGCGACGCCAGGGGTAATCGGGAAGGAGGCGAGCAGCTTGTCTCCCTCGTAAAGATCGAGCAGCTTCTCGCTGCGGTGCACGTGGATCACGCGCTTGGCGTATTCCGGTTGGCTGGGCAGGTTGCCCTGCTTGGGCAGTTCCTCGATTTTAAAGGGCTCGACATTCGGCACGCGCACCTGGTCGCCGACCTTGAGCGTCTCGAGATTCACGCCTTTGTTGATGCCGGCGAGAAATTCCGGCGCGCAGTGGAAGCGTTCGCACAGGAATTCCAGCGGCGAAGGGTAGGGGAGAAATTTCTTCTTCGATTGCTCCTCGGGCTTCGTCGGCGACTCGCCGACGAATTTCATGTCGCTCTCCTGGATCTGATACACCAGGTAGACGGGGAAGACGCTTTCGACCGGGATACTTGAATTGAGCACGCCGGTCTCGGGCAGACCATTGGCGCGCTGGTAGCGGATGAGCGCCTTCGTCAAAAATTCGCCGGGCCGTCCGTCAATCTTGCCGGGACCGAAGAGCTGCTGGTCGAGGAAGATCTGGAGCTGGGTCGTGACGTCGCGCTCGGCGACGGGCGCGGCGCGAGCGACTTTTATTTCCTCCTCGGCGCGAGCGATCGCTCCGAAAATGGCGGAAAGGGCGAGCAAGGTGGCGACAAATCGTTTCATCGAGACAGAGGCAAAATACCGGGCGTCCAGCTACCATCGGGCCGGGCGGCGCGCAAGTGCGACAGGTTCTGCCTAAGCGGGTTTCGGGCCGGATGATGCACCACAATTGGCGTTTGCTGGATTCCCGGATTGCCGCGGCGGCCTTCGACCGTTCAATCTCCGCCTTTTGCATCCGCGTGAAAGCCGACTCCCACTCCCGCAAGCCCTTGCGCATCGCGCAGATTTCACCGCTTTGGACCCGCATCCCGCCGGCGACGTACGGCGGGGTCGAGCTCCTCATGAAACTGCTCATCGAGGAACTCGTGGCCCGCGGCCATGATGTGACGCTCTTTGCCACCGGAGATTGCACGACGAGCGCCAAGCTGCGGCCGATCTGCGACGTGAATCTCTGCGAGTTGCTGGAGCGCGGCGACGGCTACATGGCCGAGTACTATGCCAATGCGGCCATGGCCGACGCGCTGCGCGCGGCCCAGGAATTTGACGTCATTCATTGCCACATGACGCCGGCCTGGCTGCCCCTGGCCTCGCTTTCCCCCACGCCGCTCCTTTGGACGCTGCACACGGCCATGCACCGCGACGACGAGTGGGCGCTGCGCCGCTATCCGGAGACAGCGGTGGTCGGAATCAGCCACGATCAGATGCACGCCCACGCCATCCGGTTGGGTCGGGATTTTCCCGTAGTCTACAATGGCTGCGACTTTTCGGCCTTCGATCCGTGCTTCGAGCCCGGGGAGTACCTCGCCTTCATCGGCCGCATGTCTCCGTCGAAAAATCCTCTCGACGCCATCCACATCGCCAAAGCCGCGGGCATGCCGATCATCCTCGCCGGCCAGCCGCAAAATGCCGACGAGGAGCGCTATTTTACTGAGAAAGTGAAGCCGCTCGTCGATGGCAAAGACGTGCGCTGGATCGGGCCGGTCAATCACTTGCAAAAAAACGAATTGCTCCGCCGGGCTGCGGCGCTGCTCTTTCCCATCCAGTGGGACGAACCTTTCGGCCTGGTGATGATCGAAGCGATGGCCTGTGGATGCCCGGTGATCGCGCATCGGCGGGGCTCGGTGGCGGAAGTGGTGGACGACGGCGCCACAGGTTTTACCAGCAGTGTGATCGACGGCATGGCGGAACTCGTGCCCAGCGCCACGGCGCTGGATCGCGCCGCCGTCTGCGAACACGCGCGGAACCGCTTTGGACACCACCGGATGGTCGACGGATACGAAGACCTCTATCGCCAACTCGTCACGCAGCGTAGGGAATAACCAAGTTTGCCAGCTGGCGCTTTTCGCCCTCTTTTCCCCCTTTTCTCCTTCTCCCTCATGTCGCTCGACCATCTCCTCCAGGAACCTGCCTCCGATCCCACCTCGATTTACCGCATTCGCGACAGCATCTACGCCGTCGATTTGCTCGCCGCGGCCGTGGCGCATCTCGATCTTTTCACCTGGCTCGCCGATCACCCGTCGACCCTGGGCGCGGTCTGCGCGCACTTTGGCATCGAGACGCGTCCGGCGGATGTTATGATGACGCTTTGCAATGCGCTGGGACTCACTACGACTGCGGGCGGAGTCTTTCATTTGACGCTGCGCGCGCGAGAGCACCTGGTGAGCGGCTCGCAGTGGAATCTCGCGCCGTACTACACCTCGTTAAAAGATCGTCCACAGACATTGGATATGGTGAAGGTCTTGCGCACGGGAAAGCCGGCGAACTGGGGCAGCTACGACGCGGACGCCTGGGTGAGCGCGATGGAGCGGCCGGATTTTGCCCATGAATTCACGGCGGCCATGGATTGCCGCGGCGTCTTTCTCGGGCGGGCGCTGGCCGCGAAGGTCGATTTATCAGGATCGAAGGCGCTGCTGGATGTAGGGGGCGGCTCTGGCATCTACGCATGTGGCTTTGCGGCTCGCTACAAACATCTGCGGGCGGCGGTCTTCGAGCGGCCGCCGGTGGACGAGATCGCCCGGGCCGCGATCGCGCGGCAAGGTGGTTCGGACCGGGTGGACGTGATTGCCGGCGATATGTTCAAGGAGCCGTTGCCCACGGGCTTCGACGTCCATCTCATCTCGAATGTGCTGCACGACTGGGACGTGCCGGCCGTCGGCGATCTGCTCAGCAAATCCCACGCGGCCCTGCCGACTGGGGGCATGGTCATCATTCACGACGCTCATATCGATGCGGACAAAAAGGGGCCGTTGCCGGTGGCTCAGTACTCCGTGCTGCTCATGCATTCCACTGAAGGGAAATGTTATTCGATCGGGGAGATGCGCACGTTGCTGGAGGACGTGGGTTTCGAATGGATGCGCTACGAAGGCACGGCCGCCGATCGCAGCTACATCGTGGCGAGAAAAGCTGCCTAGTCGCAAGGAAGGTCGCATCCTCGATGGCGGGAAATCTTTTATCAAAGTTCGCCGGCATTGAGTCGTCGCAAGTCACTAGTGGGACGCGACTTTGCGATGCTGAGAATGCGGGCCGTGGAAATTCTTAGTTATGACTGAACCGTCAGAATGACGGATCCGTGGACGTGGCTTCCCTCTCCATCAAACATACCCATACTCAAGAGCTGAATCGGTTGTGGAAATTCGAGTGGATGTATTTTTTTAGAGAAAAACCGGGATTGCTTTTGCGCTCCCCGAGGAGGTGAAATTTTTTCCGATTTCGGCCCTAAGCCCCTCATTTTTACAGGGCTTTGCTGGATGTCGGCGCACGGGATTTGCTAAGTTCCGAAGACGTGAACTTCCCGAACTCCTCGCAGCCGTCTTACGATTCCGAGCCGCTCTCCGGCCCGCAGCGGTTTGAACTTTTTCCCCTCGCTCACGGTCCGCAATTTCGCCATGAGCGCGGGCCGACGCCGATCACGGAAGATACCGTCCTCGAGCGGTGCTCCAAATGTGATACGATGCTCGACGTCTCGGAGTGCGCGCCATTGACGGAGACGATCTGCCCGCATTGCGCCGGCATGATCAAAGTCTTGCGCGAGTTCCATCATTTCATGCTGCTGAGCCCGCTGGGACAGGGCGGCGCCGGCGCCGTCTATCGGGCTTTTGACGAGACCCTGGAGCGTGATGTCGCCTTAAAGCTCTTGCGGAATGAATATACGCGGGATCCCGAATTTATCGAAGCTTTGGAGCGGGAGGCGCGGGCCACCGCGGCGATGAATCACGCCAATGTCGTAAAGGTCCTCTCCACGGGAAGGACGAATGGATTCTTCTTCATCGCCATGGAGATCGTGGGAGGCGGCTCCCTGGCGCAACGAATCCAGCGTCAGGGCCGGTTGCGCGAGCGGGAGGTGATATCGATCGCCATCCAGGTCGCGGAGGGGCTGCGGGCCGCGGCGCAGTGCGGTTTGTTGCATCGCGACGTGAAGCCAGGCAACATTCTCTATGCAGATCAGGAGACGGTGAAGGTGGCCGACTTTGGCCTGGCGATGCCGTTTTCCATGGCGAATGGCGATTCCAACGTGCTCTGGGGCACGCCGGACTACATCGCCCCGGAAAAGCTTTTGCAGGAGGGGGAAGACATTCGTAGCGACATCTATAGTTTTGGCTGCACGCTTTTCCATTGCCTCACCGGCGAACCGCCGCTGGATACCGCGACGGTGATGACCGTGATCCGCCGGCAGATGGCGCTCGCGGCTCCAAATATCCAGCAAATCGCGCCGACTGTTTCCGGCGCCATGGCCTTTGTCATTAAACGTTGCCTGGAAAAAAATCCGGCAGATCGGTATCAAAACTACGACGAACTCGTGGAGCACCTGCGCTATGTGGAAACGCTGCCCGTGGGGGAAGGCGGCGCCGCTTTTGACGGGCCGTCGGCTGCTGTGCACGTCGAGGAGTCGGCGGCTGTGGCTCCGCGGCGCAAGTCCTGGGGCGCCTGGGCGGCGGGGGCTGCGATGCTGGCGCTGGTGGGAGGCGCCGCGGCCTATGTGACGCGCGACAATGGTCGCAAGGCCGATCACGCGGCGGCGGTCCGGGAATTCACCGCGGGATCAAACTTGTTGGTTTCGGGCGACTATGCGGATGCGGCGGTGCAATTTCACCGCAGCCGGCTCCATGAGGGTGTGCAGCCGGCCATGGTCGAGTGGTCGTTCGTGGCGGAGGGGGTGGCGAGCGCCTACGCCGGAGACGCCTCGGTCGTGCGCGCATCGTTCCGCGGGCTGCAGGCAGAGCTTTTGCAGCGAAATTCTCCGGATGCCGGCGTGCACCATTTCCTCACGACATTGTCGAATTTGGCGGCGTCGGATCAATCGATCCCGGCGGCCGCGGCGGACGAGTTCGACCCGAAAAGTTATCAGGCGATCGGCTTCCTCGTCCTCGGGCTCAAAGATTGGTCCGCGGGTGATTTGGAAAATGCTGCGACGCTTCTGCAGCGTTTCCATTCTGCTTCCGTGCCGGAAGAGCAGTACGGCTGGATTGCCAAGCTTGGCTTTTCCGTCAATCGCTATCTGGATGTCGCCGCGCCGTTGAAGCAACTGGCCGAGCGGGCAAACCATGTGCGATCGCTGCGGGAAAAAGGCGCCCTCCTCGCGGAACTCCAAGGCGTGCAGGGGCTCGGCGCGGCCAAGGCGGCAGAGTTGCGGGCCAAGGTGATGGCGTCGGGGCCGTTTAGCCAGGTCGCCTACTGGAAGCTCGATGAAGGCATGGGCCAGCGGATTTCCGACCAGATGAATGCGAAGAGCGACGGCCTGGTCGTCGGCGATGCGGCCTGGGCGGATGGGCGATTTGGCAAGGCCTTCCAGTTCAGTGGCATGAACGGGATCAAGATCAATAACCCGGCGCTGCAGAATCTGACGCGTGCGATCACGGTGGCAGGGTGGTTCCGGACTCGCGACACCGGTCCCGATTGGGAATGCATGGTGCGGCACGATGGGCATTTCACGCCGTTGCACCGGCTCAACGATGGCTCGGTTTCCTTCTGGCTGCGCAGCACCGGCAAGCGGTGCGAGATGAAGTATCCGTGGATTTACGGAGATGGCTACTGGCATCACTTCGCGTCGATGTACGACAGCGAGACCGGCGGCAAGGTCTACATGGATGGGAAGCTCGTGGCATCGCTCGACGTGCGGGGCGAGCTGCAATCGAGCAATACCGATTTCTGGCTCGGAAAAACCGAGAAGGACACGGAACACTACACGGGCGCAATGGCAGATATCGGCGTCTGGAATCGCGCGCTCACTGGGGACGAAGTGCGGGATCTGGCCGCGGGAAAATTGCGGCCGGATGCGCTGCCGTAGCTGAGATAGGATTTAGTTAATAACTTTGGGGCGCACATTTATAAATATAAATGTGCGCTCGACTGCGCTGGGGTTTGGCCAATATTTGCCCACCGACAGAAGTTGCTAGCCACACGTAGCGCTCTCAGTTCGATAAGACAGGGTAAATTGCCGTGAGGTTTTGGAGTGCGGTGGTCCTGCACCGCTTTCGGAGGGGGCAAGTTGATGCGGCTGCAAATCGACCGAACTCTCCGCATTGTGATATGATCTTCGCGGACCCGGCTGGTTTTGACCTCGGAAACTTCGTGAAGACTTTTGAGCCGGAGCGTCTTTGTTCGGGGCCGGGTTAACTCATTGCGCACTGGACTAGCGAGGAGTCATGCCTGCGAGTCGATGTGGCCAACGCTTTCTGTGGCGAATGAGGTTGAATTGCGTCGATTTCAACTGGCCCACCCCGAAAGCGGTGCAGGACCTCAGGACCACCGCCCCCAAAACCTCGCGGCATTGCCTACCTTGGCATCGCTTGCCTGCTACAATGCGCGAAGCGTCGGGTAAATCATCACACGACGCTCCGTCACAAGGTATCCTATATTACTTCCGCGGCGCCTTCTGGTCCAGATTCGCTGTGAGATCTTCCGCCGTGGGGTGCGACTCGACACCATTGGCCGGCACTTCGGCGTGGGCAGTCCAGACGATGCCATTCAGGACGAGCTTGCGCTGTTCATCATTGCCCCAGCCCTTGTGAAAATGGCCGCCGGTGAAGCCGAAGCCGCGGCCGCCGCTGCCATCCTGGCGCTCATAGGCCCAGCAGGTGGTCTGCAGTTTCTTCGCTTCGACTTCCGCCCGGACCGTGGGATTGCCTTCGTGGGGGCCGTCCTTGCGGCTCATCGTATCCGGCGTTGGCACCGCTTGCAGGAGCTTCGTCTGGCCTTTTTCGTCCGTGGGAAAACGCATGTGGAAATACCATTCGTCGACGGACGAGAAAGGATGCACGCCATTCGCGACCGGGTGTGGGGGAAAGGGTTGGAATTCAGCCTGCCACGTCGGGTTCACAGACCAATTCGCCTCGAAATAGCCGCCCAACCATTTCAGGAATTCCGGGCCGCCATGCTCGGCGGGAATTTCGACTCCGTAGTGGATGCAGCCGAATCCGCAGCCGCGCTTCATTTGCGCTTCGAGTTGCTCGAGGTGATCGCCCTGGATCGCCGGGTGCGCCGGGCCGCCGTCGGCATAGATGATGACCGTGTCGGCCTTCGCGAGTTCGGTGGCGTCGGGCCACTCGGCATTGAGGTGAACTTTGACGTCCACCAGGTTGGCGGCGCCTTCCTTCAGGCATTTGGCAAAGAGCTGGATGCCGGCATTGTGTTCGTGTTCGCCCGGCCCGTGGCTGGGGCGTCCGGCGATCAGCACGACCGATTTTTTCTCGCCGTCGGCGGCAAAAGCCGCAGCCGTGAGCAGCGAAAACGCAAAGAGGACAGGGGAGTATTTCATGTGGTGCAGCGTTATGACCCGCTCACTGGCCCGGTCAAAGCAAGAATTGGCAAAAACCAGGTTGGAAGGATTGCTAAGTCTCGGGCCCCGAAGGCCGATGGCGCTCCGCCAGCCAGGCCATGGCGGTGGCTTCCACGCGGAAAGCTCGATAGATCACGGGCGCCAGCGAAGTAAAGGCTTCCAGCATGCGCATGAGGCCAAACTGCAAGTCGTCCGCCACGAGCACAGCGCGCCGCGCGCCCGCCCTCCCGGGATAGGAGCGAATCGTCAGGGCGAGCCGGCGCAAACCCTCATGATCGAGCGAACCAGTGAAGAGGCGAATATCGATGATCGCATCGAAGGTGAGATCGTATTCCGGGTCTGCATCCACACGCCGCATGTACGCTTCGATCTGGTCCACCGTCACCGGCCCCACCAGCTTCGTGCGCACCAGCTTTTGGTCGCGGTCGATGGCGTGTTCGATGAACGGTTCCGGAGCAGGATCGCTCATACGGAATGGCTACCAGAAGGCCGTCTGGGGGACAAGTGTGTTTGGCGCCGCGCGAGATTTGCCTTGAGCCGGGCCCGGGGAGAGCGTTGTCTTCGCCACTCTTCGCCATGATTTATCCGTTCGCTCTCGGGCCCGTTTGCATCCTCACCGGCTTGTTCCTGGTCATCATGCACGGGTTGGCCTTCCTGAAACCCGCGGCTGCGCAGGCATGGCTGCGCGCTTTCCCCCGGTCGCGGAGCTGGGGCACGGGCCTGCTCGTCGTCGCGGCCGTCTGGTCGTGGGCGCTGGTCTCGACGATCGATCTGGGAGAGTTCTCGAATTGGCGGTTTCGGATCGAGATCTTCATCCCGGTGGCGGCCTATCTCACCTGGCGCTACGTGGATGAATTCCTGGCGGTGCGGGCGTTGGGCATGGTGACCCTGCTCGTCGCCGAGCCTCTCCTCGAGGCCGCCTGGCTGCGCCCAGAATTGGCCCACCTCTTTCTCGTGACCCTGGCCTACGTCTACATCGTATTTGCGATGTTCTGGATCGGCATGCCCTACGTGCTGCGCGATCACGTCGCCTGGATCACAAAAAGCGAGAGCCGCTGGCGGGCAGCGGCTCTCGCGGGAATTGTCTACGGTGTCGTACTGGCTATCCTGGGCGCATTAGCCATTACTTCCCGGCCCGCCTGAGACGACGTCGCTCATCTTGAAGATCGGCAGGAACAGGGCGATGACGATGCCGCCGATGATGATGCCGAGGACGACGATGAGGATCGGCTCGAGCAGCGAGGTGAGCGCATTCAGCAGCGCCTCGATTTCCTCGTCCCAGAAGTCCGCCATCTTCTCCAGCATGGTGTCGATCTTACCGGTCGATTCACCGGCGCCGACCATCCGGACGAGCATGGGAGGAAAGATGGGCTGGCGGCCGAGGGCCGCCGTGAGATGGTCGCCTTTTTCGATGTCGGCCGCCACCAGCTTGATCGATTCCTCGACCACGTAGTTGCCGGAAGTATCGCCGACGATTTCCATCACCTCGAGGATGGGGACGCCCGAGCGGATGAGCTGGGCAAACGTCCGCGAGAAGCGGGTCATGGCGATCTTGTGCACGAGCACGCCGAAGACCGGCAGCTTGAGCTTGTATTTGTCCCAGAGCTGGCGGCCGCGTTCGGTATTGAGCGCCCACTTGATGCCAAAGAAGACACCCAAGACCAGCGCGATGATGTAGTACCAGTAGCCGCGGACGAAATCGCTGAGATCGAGCAGGAATTGCGTGGGGGCGGGCAGCTTGGCGCCGAAGTCCGCAAAGATCTGGCCGAAGATCGGGACGATCTTCACGATGAGGAAGGTCGTGATACCCACAGCGATCGAGATGACGACGACCGGGTAGGTCATGGCCGATTTTACCTTCTTCCGCAAACGGGCGGCGGATTCGAGGAAGACGGCCAGACGATCGAGAATTTCCGCTAGGAGACCGCCGGATTCACCGGCCTTGATCATCGAAGTGTAGAGCCGGTTGAAAACCTGCGGCTGCTTGATGATCGCTTCGTAGAAGCTTTCACCCTGCTGCACCAAGGCGCTGACTTCACCGACGACGCGCTTCAGGCCCGCCTGTTTGCGGGGGTCGCATTGTTCGTAGAGGGCGGTGAGGCCGCTGACGAGCGGAAGGCCGGCATCCACCATGGTGGCGAGCTGGCGGGTGAAGAGCACCAGATCGGTCTCATTCACTTTTCCTTTTCCGGCGCTGGCGCGGGAGACTGCTTTTTGCTGGAGGGCAAGGACCATGAGGCCCCGGGACATGAGCGTATTGACGCAGTTGTCTTCATTCAGGGCCTCCTGAATCCCGGAGATCATTTTGCCGTTGGAATCGCGGGCTTGGTAGGCAAAGGTTATCATCTTACTTGTGCACTGAGCACACGGGATGCCACGTCCTCTGGCGGAGCATCGTGGTTTTTGCTGAGTGATGCAGGTTTTTGCGCGGCGATTTGCGACCTTCCCTCGGTGGCGGTATGCTTGCGGAACGCAATTTCCGCGATGGACGAACAAAACTTCGAATTCTCGCCTCCGGGAAGTCCCGTCGGCATTCTTGAAACCCTTGACCGGCTGATCTCCATGTTGCCGCCCGGCGATCTCATGCGGCGCGAGCTTTTGGAATTGCGGATGCAGGTCGCCGAGCAGGAGGAGATGGTCTTCGAAGCCCGCCACGCCATCGAAAAGCTGGAAGCCATCGTGAAAAAGGTGACGTCGCCGGCCAATCGCATCGGAACGTTCCTCACGGCTCCTGGGCCCGAGACGGCGCAGATCGTCGTGGCCGGCGCCGACTACTATTGCAACGTCGATCCCCGCGTCGACATTCGCTCCCTGCGGCGGGGCACAAGGGTGCTCGTCAATGAAGCCTACGTCATCGTGGGGGAGGTGGGATTCGACAAGACCGGACCGGTGGCCAAGGTGACCGAAGTGCTGGGCCACGACCGGCTGCGGGTCGGGATGGAGCACGGCATGCAGTCGACCGTCCTGCAGCGCAGCGATCTGCTCATGAAGGAGAAGCTGAAAGCCGGCGACGAGGTGCGGGTGGATGCGAACTACAAAGTGGCCATCGAGATCCTCGCCCGGCCGCATTCGGACGAGTACTTCCTGGATTCCGTGCCGGAGCTCCCCTGGGAGAAAGTCGGCGGGCAACACGAGGCCCTGGCGGCGATTCGCGACGCCATCGAGCTGCCGCTCGTGCATCCGGATCTTTTTGCCCGCTTCCAGCACGCGACGCCGAAGGGCTTTCTGCTCTACGGGCCGCCGGGTTGTGGCAAGACGCTCATCGGCAAGGCTACGGCCTACAATCTCACCCAGCAATTGCAGCGTGAAAGCGGGCAGGAGATGCGCGAATACTTCATGCACATCAAGGGCCCTGAAATTCTCAATATGTGGGTGGGCGAAAGCGAGCGGATGGTGCGTGAGATCTTCGCCACAGCGCGTGAGAAGCGAAAGGAAGGCTATCTGCCCTTCCTTTTCATCGACGAGGCCGAGTCGATCCTTGGCACCCGGCGGGCGAGCCGGTTTGCCAATATCCTGTCGACACTCGTGCCGATGTTCTGCACCGAGATGGACGGCATCGAGTCGCTCAATGAAGTCGTGATCATTCTGGCGTCGAACCGCGCGGACCTCATCGACCCAGCGATTTTGCGACCCGGTCGCATTGATCGAAAAATCAAAGTCAACCGTCCGGATCGCAATGGCTCGCGGGATATTTTCAAGATCTACCTTGCGCCAAATCTGCCTTACGACCCGGCCTTGGTGCGCGAGGCAGGCGGCGTGCCGCAGGCCATCGATAAATTAGTCGAGACCATGTGCGAACTGGCCTTTTCCCACCGGGAAGAAAACCGGTTTCTCAGCATCACGCTGCGTTCCGGGAAGAAAGACATCCTCTATCGCGGCGACCTCATTTCGGGCGCGATTATCGCCAGCATCGTCGAGCGAGCCAAAGGCTTGGCCATCAAGCGGGCGATCGCGAGCAACGAAGAGGAGGGGATTAGCGAAGGCGACCTGCGTGGCTCCTTCGAAGCCGAGTACCTGGAGAACGACATCTTCCCGCCGAGCGACGTCGCCGAAGATTGGCTGCAACTCATCGACTACGACGCGGAGAACGTGGTCAAGGTCTCGCCGATCCGGCCCGGTAAGCAGGCGCAGCCGGGCGCAGTGATCTGAGGAATCCGCTTGGCGCCTGTGAAGGGAGAGCTGAGGGAGGGGGGGCATCCTTGGCGCCCACCAGCGTGGCATTCGCGCTGTGACTCCCCCAACGGGGTTGCGTCCCTTCCTGCGGGCAGGGAACTCGCAAACTCACAATCCCGAATCCAACTAACTAACTAGTTAGTCTGGCTTTATGGCGGATGCTATTGAGCCCCACGCTTGAAGTCTGGATTTTCCGCCTCGAATTTATCGTGCATCGCTTTCTCCTCAGCCTCTTGTTCCTCACTCCAAGCGCCCGGTTTGTCCGCAAACCAACGCGCGGCGATTGCGGCCTGGCCGATCTTCGTTTTTGAGCAGCGCTTCTTGAGGGTTTCGTAGTAGCGATCCGCGACTTTTTCATCGAGGTTTTTCACCCACCCGCCGGCGGTGTTGATGACATCGGCAAGCGCTTCCGTGTTGTCGTCGAGGAGGGGCGCGGCGCGCATGGCGATTGCGCCGGCGATGACCCGATAGTGATAACGGACATCGGGCTCTATTTTATTTTTAGTCAGCCGCTGGACCTCTTCTTTTGTGGCCGCGAGGGTGACTGGATGCGTGGTCTTCTTTTCCTTGCCGTCTTCCTGCTCCATCGAGGTTTCGTACACGCCGGTCCGGCGTTCCTTTGCCAGGTCCGTGTTGCGATAGGCGCCTTCCGTTACATTGCTGTCAGGGGCGACTTCCGTACCCATGATTTCCATGCCGTCGTAGCGCGCCAGCCAGGCGGCGGTGAACCAGGCGCGGGCGCGCTCGAGCTTGGTTTTCTTCGGGTCTGCCCCAGTGGCGAGCGCCGCCATGTATTTCCGGAGGATCCGGTCATTGGGCGGCGGCAGATACTTGAGCGCATCTTCATACCGGTCCTCGCGCACGAGGCGTCGGCCCAGGAGATAACGCAGGCTCCCGATGTCGCTCATTGCCGCCGGCTTGGGCGGATCGGATTCCGGAAGTTGCGCGTCGATGTACGCCTGTAATTCCGCCGTCGTCAGCACCCGCTCCGCGACGTAGGCGGCATCGTTCCAGAGGTCTCCTCGGCGGAAGACATCCATCGCTTGAACGAAGTCTCCGCGGGTGAGTCGGAGGGCGCCGAGATCACCGCTGACGGATTGCGAAAAGGTCCATTTGTCCTCCGCTCCACGAAAGATGTAGTCGTTCCCATTCTCCGCCAAGGCGCGGTAAGTTTCGGCCTCGCGGATCGGTTGCCAAGCCTGTTCCAAACTCTTCGCGGCTTCGCCAAGGTGGCCGGCGCGACGTTGTAACTTGGCCCGCAACCAGCATGCGGCCGGGGTGTTGCCGGCGGAGAGTTCGAGCCACCGTTCCGCTTCCTTGTAGTCACCATTCACATAGGCAATCCACCCAAGGTGTTCTGCATCTTCCAGCGGCCCTTTCTGCAGCTGCATCGCCTCGAGCCAGCGATTGGAGCGCGCACGGATGATGCCTTGGCCATCGTGAGTGGTGTCGTAATCCGTGCTCGACGCAGTTGCGAGAATGTGAGCCGTGATCAGGCGGCGCAAAAGGGGATCGGACGCGGCCGCTTTCAAGAGTTCGACCGTCTTTGCGTCCGGCACGGCATTTATCTGCTGGTTTATCGGCTCCGCTCCAGCTTCCGGGCCATAGTTCAGCAGGCCTTCGACTGGCTGCCGGTCGGGAATCAGAGCTTTGAGCGAGACGATCGCGCTCTCGTCGCCCAGCGCCAATTGTGTGAGATAGAGGGGCGCGGCTTTTTCCGGGTGATGTTGCTTCCACTCACTTCGCGCTTCCCAGCCATAACTATCCGCCGCCATACACAGGGTGTCCGCAAATCCATCCTTGGCCAGGGCGCGCGTTGCCTGAAACCATTTCGAAGCCTGAGGATCGTTCTGTTTCAGGGAGGTCTTTCCGAGCATGAAGGCGGCCCACGTGCTGCGGAAATGCCGCTCGGCCGGAGGACGGTTCAGCAGCTTTTGCCAGATGTCTGCGGCTTCGCGTAAATTGCCTAGTTGGAAGGCCCGTGCTCCGCGATGGTAGTCTGAAAATTCCGAGTTGAATTCCTCGGGCAGCCCGTTGGGATTCGCGTCTGGAGCAGCCAGCGCGGCGCGCGCGGCCTCGTGCTGTCCCGTAGCCTTTTTGGGATCGGTCGGGTGGATTTCACCGGCTTTCAACGCCGCCGCGAAGTCGGCAAGATCCGCATTCGCCGTCGCTTTAACGAGGCGATTTTCCGCGGGGGCATTGTTGCCCTCCTCGGGCTGCTCCGACGGCGGTGATTCGCGATATTTTTCTGGGGGATGATAGGCCTTGGCAAGCCGCTTGACTTCGAAATCCCAGTAAAACTCGGGGGAGCCATCTACGTTCTTTCCGCCTTCGGATAGGTACTCACTGGGGCCATAGTATCCGGTAGCCTTTACCGGAGTGGCGGCGGCCAGGGCCAGCGCGGTCAGGAGCCAAGGGTTACGGAGAACCTTTTGCACGCAGGGCGAGCTCGACAGAGGCGGGGCGATCATAGCGCAGCCAACCAATAGGCCGTTTTTCGCCCGGCGCCAAGCGCGTCCGGCGCCCGGCGAGGGGTGTGAATATCGCGCATTGCGCCGTCGTTTGCAGCGTCCAGCCGGCCAGGGCATCTCCGGCGACGAATGCAGTGGGTGCATGCCATGTGGCGATGACTTCGCGGTCGAGCGCTTCATCGGCCTCGCCATCGTTGACTAGCGAGATGTCCACGAGCTCTGCGCCTTCCTGCACGGGGTGCAGAGCGCTGCGCGGCGCGCGTCCCGCCATCACGGCGGTCAGCGTGGGCCAGCGCCAGTTTCGAGCATCGGATGCCACGGGCACGCGATACCACAGGAGTTCGCGCAGGCCGCGAGGTCGCGCGCTTTTCCACTCGGCGACGAGCGCCGCCAGGTCGTTCGCATTGGTTTTGAATTCGAGGATGTTAGTGCCAGGCGGCCACGCGGGTTGGACGCTGTCCATGGAGAGACCGAGGAGTTTTCCCGTGGCGTCATAGCCGGCGAGGCAGGTGTAGGTGGGAAGCGCAACGGCGAAGGGGTGATCGAGGGCCTCTGCTTTGGCGACCCAGCGACGAGCCAGCGCAGGATCGCACAGCGCTGCCTGTCCTGATTCTGGCAGGGTGGGTACGGAGTGAACCTGGAGGACATAGCCATCGACGTCGCCAACAAGCGCGCGGAATTCCGGTTCGTCGAGCCAGGCGGGCAGGGTGGTGATCACAAATTTCGACGGGTGGACGACGCCTTGCAAACCGCGGAGCCAGAGCCGGTAGCCTGCGAGCTTTTTCTGGGCGCAGTCGAAATCGAGCTGAAATTCGAGGGGAGTGATTCCGTGAGTCTGGGAGTCGTGAAGAATGGAGCGGACTGCGTCTGCGATGGCTCGCGCCGCGCGGTCATCGGCGCTGAATGGGCCGGGGTAGGGGGCGACCCGCAGCGCCAGAGCACAGGGGTTTTGCAAATGCTGAAGCGATTCCCAGGAAATATTGGCCCGGATGACTCGCGGAGCACCGCTTTCCCAGACGATTTCTCCAGCGAGGACGACGACGCCGTCCAGGTAGTTTTCAGTCTCGCGAATCGCGTCCATCACGGCGGGAGTCCAGTTTCGCTGCCAGAGGTAACCTCTCTGGAGGAGGGGCGCCTGCTCCAGTGGGGCCGGGCGATGGCAGCTGATCGTGAGCAGGGCGATCGCGAGGGCTGCCAGTCGACGGAGGAAGGGATGCATTTTCGGGATGCGCTGAGTTTAGCAGGTTGAGAGGGCTAGGGCGTGTTGGCAAAATCGCTTTTGCCGCGAGATCGCCAATATGGATTTTGCAAACTTGCCCTCAGCTCGCGGGCGCGAAGTGTGAGCGTATAATGCCGCCAGGTCTTGGGTGCGGCAGTCCTGTAGTCCTGTGCCGCTTTCGGAGTGGGCGAGTTGAAAAAATGTTCAAACCCGAGATCAGTCCTCACCGCGGGTCCAATATCGGCGCGGGATTCTTACCTCGCGCGGCGCGTCGAAGAAGCGGCAGGGCATGGGGACCGCCCCTCCATCCAGCAAACTCCGCCTTACCAAAGCCATCCTTCCCGCGCCCCGCCCAAATTCTCTGCCTCCAAGATAGAACGTTCCCGGCTCGCCGTTGTCTCAACCGCCCCAAAAAGCGCTGGAAATCCTGGTGGCGTCATAGTGAATCGAGAAGATGCGGTGGGCTAGCCATTGTTGGGGTTTCAGCGCGTTATAGAGGGCGGAATGACTATCTTGTCATGCACGACTTTCGGTTCGATTTGCCGCAGCCGCGCTTTCATGATTTCGACTTCAAACTGCACTTGCGCTTCGCGCAATGCCCACTTCACTAACTGGTGATGGGAACAAAACCCGTCAACCTCGATTGTCCGGTCGATCATGTGGGTTCCTTTGTCGACGGTCGTGCTCCTTTCATCCCAGATCGTATACAAGCGGAACACGTGAACGACACCGTGCTTGTGAAATGGAATCCACGTCGTCCACGGCGTATGCCATCCCACGTACTGCTGAATGAGAAGCGTCTTCGGCGCGGCTTTTGGGAGATCAGCGCCGCCGATAGGATAGTTTTCGTAAATGATCTGATCCAGTTCCCCCGGACGATAGTCAGTTGCGATAGATTGTTGCAAATGGTTGCCTCCGCCCGCACTCATCCGATACCAAGAGAGATTGATGAGGCCGCTCTCCCTCGCCACCAGAATGACGGCCAGCGCAATCAAGAGCAGAGCAGGCCGGCGGATCCGGCAGAATGCGTTCCTTGGCTGGCTTCGACCGCCTTCCGCGGAAATTTCGGCAGTGCTGGATTGACTCATCGTCCATCCCTGAACTCCGCCATGACGATGTCAATCGAAAGTTGGTCAGACACGGTGGCGCACAAAGGCGGGAACTCAAAGGGGGGCTGGTCGAGAATATTGAATTTAACCCGGAAGGAAGCCGAAGATTTGCGGTTGACCAAAGGGGCCTGGGTCAATCCACGCTTTGTCACTCGATGACGATGGCGTAGTCGGCCGCTGAGAAAAATGAAGGGAAATATGGGGTCAGCCCGTCCGCTTAACGACCTGGGCGTATCCAGAACGAGGGAGCGCCACCTTTAGGCAGCCGCCATTGTCCACGCGCGGACGGTTGGAGGAAATCGCTTTCCAGGCTTGTCCAAACCGCGCGGCCGGTCATGCTCTGGCGCTGAACAACAGCCCATGCATCGACTTCTGATTCATTTCTGCTCGAGGTTTGGGCGACGGATGAGAGGAGGGCGCTCATAATGGCTTGGGTTGCCTTAAATTGCCCGCAATGCGCTGCGCCGCTTCCGCGAATCGCCATTTGGCGATCGGTGACCTGCGCCTCTTGCGGCGCCCTCATCACGAAGACGGAATCGATCGTGCAGCGCGACACCTTCCGGCAAGCTTTGCTCCGGGCTCGCGGAAACGGCGCTTATTCGGATGGCGATCTCCAATGTGGCGGTGAGCGCTATCAATTTCTGGAAATCCTGGGTGAAGGTGACGCGTCGCAAGTCTATCTGGCGAGGCGAATCGGGCTGCTGCCGTTTCTCGCCACGATCAAGGTCACCTCTTCATCCGCCGCCGCCGCGCGCTTCGCTCTGGAGGCGCAGATCCTGCGGGAACTCCATGGCGCGCAGGCCGGCGCCGCCAGCCTTTATGCTGCCCAGCGCCTCCCGGAAATCGTGGCGCAAGGCTTGGTAAATGGTCCGGGAGCGCGGCAGGCGCTGATTTTGCGCTATCCCGTCGGCTACTGGGGAAGCTTGGCGGCATTGAACTCGCGCTTCCCGGGCGGGATCGATCCCCGCCATGCCGTCTGGATTTGGAGACGGCTCCTGGATGTATTGCACTTCCTGCATGCCCAAGGCTGGTCTCATGGCGATGTCCGACCGGAGCATGCGCTGGTGCAGCCTCAGGATCACAGCGTCCGCCTCATCAGTTGGGCGGCGGCCCAAAAGGGGGCGAGTGAGTCGGCCCGCTCGACGGATCTCATGCGGAGCGCCAGGGTGATCCTGGTTTTGCTGCGCGGGACCCGAGCGGCGGGTGTGCTTTCGAGCGCGGCGCCTGCGCCTTTGGCCGACCTCGTGGCGCGCGCCAGCGAGGATGCCGAGTTCTGCCGCGAGCAAGGCGCGCTGGGGCTGGACGCATTGCTCCGCGCCGTGGCGCTGGCTGCCTTTGGGCCGCCCTCCTTCCTGACGCTGGATATTTGACGCATTACTTTCACTGATAAACAACTCAACTAACTAATATCCATGGGTCACGGAAGCTACTCTATTGCCGCCCACACTGCGCTGGCTGCCGGTCGCGCGAATCAGGCGCGGGCCGAAGTCTTCAAACAGACGCAATGTCATGCGCTGATGAATCCCAAGGGACTGAAGGTGCGGGAATGTCGCGATAGCGCCGACCATCCGGAATCGCTTGGCATCGTGTTTGCCCTGGATGTCACCGGGTCGATGGGGGATATCCCGCACTTGCTGGCCAAGCAGGAACTGCCGAATCTCATGAGGCTGCTCATGGCTTGCGGGGTGACGGATCCTCAGGTGATGTTTGCGGCGATCGGCGATGCGACTTCCGATCAGGCTTCTCTTCAGGTGGGTCAGTTTGAAAGCACGGCGGAGCTCATGGATCAGTGGCTGACCTGGAGCTATCTGGAAGGCGGCGGAGGGGGCAGCGGTTCGGAAAGTTATGAATTGGCCTTCTATCTCGTGGCGCAACACACGGATATGGACAACTGGGTGAAGCGTCGGAAAAAGGGCTATCTTTTCCTGACGGGCGACGAGTTGCCTTACCCCGCCGTCTCCCGACACCAAGTCGAAGCGCTGGTGGGAGAGAAACTCGACGAAGACATCCCCGTCGAAGAGGTGATCGCTGCCGCCGCCGAGACCTATCACGTCTTCTTCCTGATTCCCGATCCTAACCGCGCGCAGACCTGCGGAGCCCGCTGGCGGCAACTCCTCGGAGATCATGCCGTCGTCATGGAATCGCCGCAAGACACCTGTCTCGTCGCGGCGGCGATCGTGGGCCTGACGGAAAGGCGGATCAATGACCTGGATGCTCTCGGGAAAGTCCTGATCGACAGTGGATTCGATCGCGGGCATGTGGCGTCGACCATTCGCTCCCTTCAACCCTACTCTGCTTTGCTGAAATTACCGAAGCACACCTCCGCGCCGGTCGCCGGTGGGACTTCCTGGTGGAAAAAATTGTTTGGCTAACATCCTTCTGATCCACTGAGCGCGACGCGTTACGCTTCTGTGCTGGGGCTGGGCTTTGGCGATTGCGGAAAGGGGCGCGCCATCGACACGCTGACGCGGCGCTGGCAGGCCCATACGATCGTTCGATTCAGCGGCGGCGCCCAGGCCGGACACAATGTCGTCGCCGCCGCCGAAGCCGGCGCTCCGGGGCGACATCACACCTTTTCCCAGTTTGCCGCCGGGACGCTGGTTCCCGCGACGCGCAGTCTGCTGCTCGACCCGATGGTGTTGCACCCCACAGGCTTGCTTGCGGAAGCGGAGGCTCTCAGTCGCATCGGGATCGGTGACGCGCTCTCGCGGGTGCTCATCGATGGGCAATGCCGAATCACCACCCCATTTCACCAGGCTGCGGGACGCCTGCGCGAGCTGGCGCGCGGGACGGCCGCGCACGGCACCTGTGGCATCGGTGTGGGGGAAACGGTGCGGCTTGGGCTGGAGAAACCCGAGCTCACGCTGCGCTACGGGGAGCTGTCCCCGGCAACCGCCGCGCAGGCGCGGGTGCTCGTGGAGAAACTGCAGGAGATTCGCGAGACTTTGCTCGCCGAGTTTTTGCCACCTGACTCGGTGGCTGCCGGCGGGAAGTGGGGCATGGAACTGCAAGCCTTGCGAGATGAATTCCTGGCCGCCCGCTGGCTGTCTGTGGCGAGAGCCCTGGCCCGCCAGTGCGTCCCTGCATCCACGGCCATGATTGCGACCCAACTCACCCGGCCCGGATGCGTTCTCTTTGAAGGCGCGCAAGGCGTGCTCCTCGATGAATGGCGCGGCTTTCATCCCCACACGACCTGGAGCTCGATTACCACGGCGGCAGTCGAGTCTGCCGTCGCCCGCTTTCACTTGGCCGCTCCCTTCGAGCACTATGGGGTGTTGCGCACCTACCTCACGCGTCATGGCGCCGGTCCATTGCCGACGTACGATGTGGCGCTGGACGATGCCTTGCCCGAACCGCATAATCTCGGCGACGGATGGCAAGGTCGCTTCCGGCGTGGGCATCCGGATTCTGTACTCTTGCGCTACGCGCTCGCGGCGGTCGGCTCTCTATCTGGCCTGATCGTCACTCACCTGGATGTGTTTCAGCGCGGGATTTCTTTGCGATGGTGCGAACGTTACGCCATCGATTCGCCCTCCGCCAACCAATCTTTTGTCGATGAACTACCCGTCGGAGCGCTGGGAGATTTGCAACACCAGGCGACCCTGACTAAGCTGCTCGAAAATGCTCTTCCACAGTATTCCGAGAATGCGATCGAATCGGCGCGTAAGTATCTTGAGCGCCTCGCCGGAGTGACCGAGCTGCCAGTGATTTTGCGTTCTTACGGAAGCGTGGGCGTCGCCCTTGATTCACCCGATCGGAACCGCACGATTGCATAGTTTCCCGCCGGCGCTGGCATTTGCGCCACAGGACCGCCAAAACTTCCTTATTAGTGGGAAGGTGAAAAGCTCCGATCGCCTGCGCGCCGATGTTACCCTCATACTGCTCGACGCCTGTGCAAGATTACGTGAAAACTTCTCTCGTGTTCAGCGAAACAGGAAACATCATCGAAGCGCCGGCAACGGCGATGAGCCGTGGTAAGGCAAAATCCACATCGGGAACTGCGAGGAAACCTAAGCGGAGCCTGGCGTCGATTTTGCCTTCTCACGCGTTTGGAGCGTGTCTCTCAGAGCAGCATGCGCAGAAGTATAACGCGGAAAGCCCTGCCGGGTGCGGCTGTGGATGCGGACGTGGAGGGACCAAGCTCTATGGCCGATAAGACCTTACTAATGATTGTGGCGGTCGGCGATGCGGCTTTCTATCCGATGACGCTGCCGAGGCTGGGTGCGCTCGCGAATTTGATGGGTTCGGATCTCGTCATCGTTCGCGATGCGGCTTGGGCGGCCGGAATGTCTGACTACAGTGTGTCCACTCACGCTTGGCTGAAGATTTCACAACTGCCGCGGTTCCTGCCGTACTATGAGCGGATCATCGCGATGGATGCGGATATCTTGCCGAATTTCGCGAACGTGCGTTCGCGCGAGGACCTTGAGCCGCTCCTTGTGGGGCCTTCGGCCATTGCGCGAGACCATGGAGACGGCGTGACGGACGACGTCTTTGCCGACTGGTGTCGACGGAGAATGCCTCGTGGCGAGCGTGTGAGCCCGGGTATGCCGTACTACAACTCTGGGATCATGGCGATGACCCGGGATTTTGCGCAGCGCCTGCATGCCAGGTGGGAGGATCTGCGTCCGATTCCGGTGGAACGGTACAATGATCAGGATTTCGTGAACTGGCTGATCATTGCGGACAAGCTCCCGGTCCAGGAATTGCCGCCCGAGCTGAATTGGATGGAACCACAGATCTGGGATCGAACCTGGGCGACAGCGAAACTTGTGCATTTCGCGGGTTCTGATCGGAAGCCACTGATCCGGCGCTATCACGAGATGCTCCCACATTCGCCGAGCCTCTTTATCGCATGAACGTCGAAGGGGGCATTCCGGTAGGTTGACACAAACAGAAACCGAAAATGCGGTCGGTCGACAAATTTTTACAAAACCGCTGCAGCCTTGAATCCATCGGTCTAGATTTGATTCTGTTGAAAAACCCTTCCGTGGCCAAAATGCCACTGAGTTTCGGAATGGTAACACAGCGGGCATGATCGCAGAGGAGCCTTGGCGGGCGTTTAAATTGATAGTTTCAATAACAATAACCGGCGAAAATCGCCCGCGCCCGAAAACAGGGGGTTTTTCAGCAGAATCCAGATTTGACGTCTGACCCATTTCCTGGCGCTTCGGCGATAATTTTCTGGCCGTCGTTCGGGTCGGCGTTGAGACGGATGCAGTTTTCCTGCCATCGCTGGCTTTTGCGCCACGAAACCGCCAAAATGGATCCGTTAAGGACTCAGGGTTACCATATAGGGGCGGCGCCTTGGTTGTCTGCGCTCGGCTGTCGCTGGACCTCTTCGAGGCGCCAGAAGCCCGGAGTGGAGTAGGCGGGAGAGGCATCTTTCTTGGCGCAGGGCTATCGGGCAAAGACCGGACGCCGGACAGAAGAGAAATCCGAATTGAGAATAATCGGTTGACCAACGCACATCTGTTAATACATTGGCACATGCGAATCCATTCGCAGGTCATTTGCCTTCTCAATCGCCGATTTTTCCCCAGTGAAATCCCACACCAACGACCTGACGCGGCGTGAACGCCAGCTCATGGATGCCGTGTATGCCGCCGGCGAAGCTTCTGCTTCGGAAATCCAGGCGGCCATTCCCGATCCCCCAGGGAATTCCGCGGTCCGCACGTTTCTGCGCATCCTCGTCGACAAGGGTCATCTGCGGCTGCGCCGGGACGGCATCCGGTATCTCTACTCGCCAGTCAAGCCGCGCACAAATGCCGCGCGGACGGTGCTGAAGAACGTCGTGCGAACCTTTTTTCGAGGTTCGATCGAGGAGGCTGCAACCACGCTGCTCTCCGGTTCAGACGTGAAGCTTTCATCGGAAGTGGCGGCGCGTCTCGGCGCCCTCATTGAAAAGGCGAGGCGAGCTGAGGAGGACCAAACGTGAGCGTGATCTCGCTTCTGGAATCGGCGGGCCGCCCGCTTGCGGATTACACTTTTCGGGCGACACTGCTGCTGTTGGTTGCCGGGGCTGGTGTGCGAGTGCTCGAGAAAAGCTCTGGAGCCCTGCGGCACTTGTCATTGGCTGCCGCTTTTGCAGGCTTGCTGGCGCTCCCGCTGGTCGATTTGCTCGCGCCCATTGTCCGTCCGACTCGCGCGATTCCCGCCCTCTGGCCGTCGCCCCACGCCGAGGTCGCGATCGCGCCGAGTCCGTCCAAGCTGGTCGATTTGCGCTGGAATCGGATCAATACGCCGTCGCCCTTGCCGCCGCTTTTGCCGAGACCTTCAGCGCCGATTCTGGCCGCAACGCTGGTTGGCATCTGGGCGGCCGGCTGGCTGGCTTTGCTCGCTCAAAGATTTAACACTCTCATTCAGGCGGCGCGCGTGATTCGTGCGGGCGATTTGCCGGCGCCTGGTTCGCGTGTGCACGAACTGTTGCTCGAATGCGTCCACGAAGCGCGTCTGCGCGTCCGGGTCGATCTGATCTTTTCAGCACAGACAGGACTGACGCCCGCGACGCTGGGCTGGCGGCGCCCCGCCATTCTTCTTGGCGAGGTCGCACAGTCCTGGAGCGACGAAAGGCTGCGCACCGTGTTTCGTCACGAAATCGCCCACATCCGGCGGGCTGACTGGATCGTTCAGCAAGCCGCGTGGGCCGTGTGCAGCGTACTTTGGTTTCATCCTTTGGCCTGGATCGCCTATCGCGCGCTCCGCCTCGAAGCCGAGCGCGCCGTTGACGATGCAGTCTTGTGCAGCGGTGTCCGGCCCTCGACTTATACCGCGGAGTTGCTTGCACTCGTCCAATTCATGCAATCCCCCAGCGAATACGACCTGAGTTATCCTATGAAAGCATCCATCCCCATCGCACAACCGAGTACGATCGAGGTTCGCATCCGCGCCATTCTCAACCGCACGCAGAATCGGCGCAGTCTCAAGGGTCAACAGATCGCATTACTTGCGCCGCTTGCGCTCTCCGTGCTGATTCCGCTCTCCCTGGTGCACGTGCGGGCGGCGACGGTCGCTTCGCCTTTGCCTTCGGAACAATTGCTGGCGTATTCGACGAACAATCTCGACCATCTCCTTGGCCCACTCAACGGCGGGGCGTTGCCCCGGGCCGAACTCCTTAAGTTGGAGATCGATTACCAAGGGCGTCAGCCGGTGGCGAGTCCGGCGGAGAAGGAAGTCTTGAATGCGGCGATGAATGTCTGCAACGCCTTTAACAAGATCATGGATGAGCGCGAAAAGGCGGTGGCGAGCGTGAGCGGAGCCCAGGCAACAAACGCTGAAGAGAAGGGGAGCACCAAGCTCCACGCGCATAAGGGCGATGAGTTTGCGCTGGATCAAAAGAGGCGGGAAATCAGAGAAGGACAAAGCCAATCGAACTTCATCTCCGCGGCTGCGCAGCATGCCGCCGATAGCCACTGGAGCCAGCATGAGCAGCCGTGGCGGAATTCAATTCAGCAGCTCCTCGTTCGCGAAAAGCAGGCGGAAGCCGCCGCCGCCGCCGCTGCGACCGCGGCGGAAGTGAAATCCACAGCGCCGTCAACCCCGGCGCCCGCGGCGCCCGCGGTTGCCACAGAAGCCGCGACCACGACCTCGGCGCAAGATCCGGTCGTCGGCAATTGGACGATGGAAAGCGGGACAACCATCACTCTCAATGCCGATAACACCATTACCGGCGGACGGCATGGCACGTGGAAATATGTCAATACGGACGGCCGGGGTCGCCGCTACGAGTTCCACTATAATCCGCCGAAAACTTGGGTGGATTATCTCTCGCTTTCGAGCGATGGCAAACTCCTGGATGGCCACACGCGCAACGACAAGGCAATGCAGGTTTACCGTCAGTGAACCGTTGCCGTTGGGGCGGGGGATTTATTATATTCAAAGATGCGGACGGAGCCTTGACGGAGCCTTGACGGAGCCTTTGGCGCCCATTTAGCGGTCTTCGGGCGGAATTGTTAGTTGTAATTTTTCCGCCATACAATGAAAATCAATTCCCCAGGCCGATTCATGATATTGGCGATGGCGCTCGTTTCCTCGGCTCTCGCTCAGACCCCGCTGAACGTCGACGAGCCGGCGCTGACAGATAAGACACTCGTCGTTTGGGTTGCGCCGGCAAATCTATCCCAGCGAGGCGGCAGCGCGCTAACTATTGACGATGGGCACGATCACTTTGATGCGATTGTCTTTGGCGAACTGGCGCCCACGAAATGGATGGCCGGGAGCGATTTTTACCGACGATCGGAATCGGACCAGGCGGGCTCATTCACCGAAACCGCCGGTCCGAAATCCTTCGTTCAACTGGCCATAGTTTATGCAGGCAAACACGTCGTCGTTTATCGGAACGGCCAGTCCTATTCACGATACACGATGGCCGGCAACCCTGAAGAGTTCGGTCCCGCGAGCCTCGTGAACATCGGCAAACGCCACCGTCGGCAGTCAGACAACGCGCACTTCGCCGGCGCCATCGCAGACGCACGCATCTACGACCGCGCCTTGTCTACAGCGGAGATCGTGGCGTTGATGCCGAAGGTGGCATCGGATTTGCGGCCATGGGCTTGGTGGTCCTTTGAGGATGGAGAGGCGAAAGAACGCACGGGGCGGTTTCCCATCACGGAGCTTTCCGGAGGAGCCAGGGTCGAGGACGGCAAACTGATCCTCGATGGGATAACTGGCGAGATGGTCTGCAAGACCGGCCGGGAAACCCCGTTTTCCTATGAAACCCCGGTCCGGCCGGTGATTCCGCCGTCGGAGTGGCTCACCTTTCACCTCGCGCATCCGGGCCCGGGCAATGCGATTCCTGGCGACCCAAACTGCGCGTTCTGTTGGAAGGGGCTCTACCATCTTCACTATATCTACACCCACAACGATGGGTTCTCATTTGCCCACGTTTCCAGCGAAGATATGCTGCACTGGAAATGGCATCCGACCACGCTCACGCCTCCAAAGACCGGGCACGGAATGTTCAGCGGCACTGGATTTTTCACGAAGGAAGGCCGACCTGCGATCATCTATCATGGCCAGGGGTCGGGCAGAAATCAGATCGCCATTGCCGAGGACGATCAGCTGGAAAAGTGGAGCGCGCCCGTGGCTTTTGAGCCAAACATTCGACCCGATCAAGAGGCGAGCAAGATCGCCCATTGGGACCCGGATGCGTGGATCGACAACGGCAGTTATTATGCGCTCTCCGGCGGCTCGCCCCGAAGCGGCAAGCCCGCCACACTTTTCAAGTCTGTAGACTTGAAGAACTGGGACTACCTCGGGCTCTTTTTTACCCGGGAGATGCCCGATGTGCAGCCGGATGAGGATGTTTCCTGCCCGAATTTTTTCCCGATCGGAAGTAAGCGTATGCTTCTCTGCATCAGCCATACCCTCGGCTGCCGCTACTACCTCGGGGAATGGAAGAATGAGCAATTCACGCCGGACTTTCACGCTCGGATGAACTGGCATGGTTGGGACTTTTTTGCGCCGGAAAGTGTGCTCACAGTGGATGGACGGCGTGTAATGTGGGCGTGGTGCGATCTTGGATATCCGCAAACTGGCATTCAGTCTCTGCCTCGCGAGCTAAGCCTTTCGGATACGGGTGCGCTCCTGATCAAGCCACTGCGCGAACTTGAAACCCTGCGTTATGACGAAAGGCGCGAACACGACCTCAGCATCAAGAACGGAGTTCCGGTCATGCTGAAGGAAATCGCTGGAAACGCCCTTGAGCTGAAGATTGTCATTGCTTCCGACGCGGCCGCCTCGTTTGGCGTCGGGGTCTATTGCGACAAGGAAGGCAAAGAAGGATTCCCAATTACGTTCGAACCTGGGCTCCGACTTCTTCAAATCGGCGCGCTGAAAGTGCCCTTCGACACCAAACCCGAGGAGCCGGTCCAACTGCGGGTGTTCCTCGACAAAAACGTGATTGAAGTCTTCGCCAACGATCGGCAAGCCGCCGTCGCCTCGCACAAATATTTGCCGGAAAACCTCGGCATCTGTCTTTTCGGCAATGGCGGAGATTCCACGGTAAACGAGGTGAAGGCGTGGAAGATCAAATCGATCTATCCGGTGCAATGAGGGAAGGGGAGGATTTCCCGTGAGACGCTATAGCGCTGAGATTTTGGATTCGAAATCTGTCGTCGGGATCGCCAAAGCCGCGCGAGATTGCCGCCGATTTCCCCGGCCTGAATCGCGCTATTCGTAATTCCATCGCTTCGCGTAAAGTTAAAATCTTCTGCGTCTCCGCCTCTCTGCGGAAATCCTCATCTGCTCTCCCTCCGTGTAAGCGCGGCAAACTCCGATCACCCGCACGCTGATGTTACCCTAATACTGCTGGACCTCAGCCGGCGACTGAGTGAATGCTTCTCTTGTGATCAACGAAAAAGGAAACATCATCGAAGCGCCGGAAACGGCGCCTAGGCCGTGTTTCTCTGAGCAGGATTCGCAAGGTTCAAATCTTGCCCGTCGGCGCGAGTCGACTCGCAATACGAAACCTTCGGCCGTCTCGTTCAATTCGAGACCTGGCTCTTTGCGGCAGTTCGGGAACTGTCGTCGTGTTTGTCGCGCAACCGGAATCGGCTGTGGCAACGGACCAATCAAAGAGCTGGGAGATTCTGCCCTACGTTTGATCACAGGGAACTCGTTTTGCTTTCTCACCGCAGCGGGCTCACCCAGGGATGTAACCGGCCCTCAACAAGCCGGCCTCTGGGATCGACCGTGTGCTAAGGAGAGCTGTTTGACGCAAGATTCCCCGCGTCGAGATGTCGTGTCGAGACAAGGAGAGGTTGACCATTTCGCCAATACGAAAATGGTTAACATGCTCTCGGGAAATCCGCAGTCGGCAGTTGTGACCGGCCGTATCCTCGGGCCGGCGCAGAGCCGTAGAGATCCTTGCAC
>FTCV01001477.1_pt1 | contig 89989 bp, 60 predicted proteins | sample 1639691 | NCBI WGS metagenome assembly FTCV01 (sample SAMEA3914864, study PRJEB12502) | metagenome | biome: forest; material: soil | place: USA | collected 2012-03-12 | depth 0.3 m
CATCGGCATAGCGCTTCACTACGGCTATATCGCGATTCAGGACTCCCAAATCCCGCTCGGCGTCGCCGAAGACTTTCACCTGCGTGGCTTCCGTGACTTTCTTGGTCTCGTCCTGAATGGTCTTCAGTCGTAGCTCGAGTGCTTTTGCATGTTTCGAGGTGGCGCCCAGGATTCCTTCGATGGCTTGGATGCCATTGAACGCCGTCGTCTCGAGATCCAGATAACTATCCGTCTTTTTCTCCTTGTCCGTTCGGATTTGGAAAATGGATTTCTCGCGCGGCTGGGCGCCGAGCTGCCGAATGAGAAAGTCGCGTTGGGTTTGAGTGAGGGTCATACGTTCCGCTCAGGATTTGGAAGATGCGAGGCGAGTTAGAATTTCGCGGCCAGCTCGGCTAGCGTGCTCTGCACCGCGCTTTGGATGCTCGATTGGGTAAAGCCGTTGAGATCGACGGTGGCCAGGGTTTCGCTGCTCGCGGCGAAGGCCTGGTACTCCTTGATGATGACTGCGGCTTCCGCGTGGCGCGCCCGGCGGACGTCGTCGGTCTGGGCATTCAGAGCTTCGTCCAGCTTGTCGATGAGACGCTCGTCCAGAGCGCCTAGTTTGGCGGAGAGATCCTTCACGCCGGAGGCAACGGCGGCTTCGTCGAATTCGTCCTCGGCCGTTTCGTCGGCATTGTGCGCGCGCACCGTCTGGAGGATCACGGCCTCGAGTTCTTGCAACTGACTCTGGATCAAACTGCGGAGATTGACCCAGGAAAGCCGGCTCTTTTGCAGGTCGACGAGTGAGAACTTCTTCTCGGAGCCGGTGGCCAGCCCGGGGGCCCCGAGCATGATTTCAATTTCACTGAGGGCGCCATTGGCTTTGGCAAAGTCGTGTTGCTTGGCGAACGCGCTCGCTTCCCCAACCTTTGCCCGGAGGCTCGCGGCTTCCGGGGATTGTGTCGCCATGGCATCCTTGATCTTCGGGGTCAGCGCGGTGAGCCGCTGCTTGAAGAGCGCCTCGTCCAGGACGGGCTGATTGCCGCCCAGCAGCGCCTCGATTTCATCCAGGGAGACATTGGCGCCATCGAAGTCGTGCTGCTTGGCCTTGGCTCCGGCTTCGCTGGCCTTGAGTTTGATCTCGGTCCCGGCCGTGTTCCCTGCGGCAATCGCTTCCTTGATCGCCGGCATGAGCGCGGCGAGGCGCTGCTTGAAGGCGGCATCGGGGGAGTCGCCGGTGGGCGCGGCCGCCAGCTCAGCGAGGGCTTTTTTGATCGCCTGCTCGACCTCCGGAAGCAGCGCGGCGGCTTCATCGGGGTGGCGCTCCTTGAGAAGCGTGGCCGCTTCGGTGAACTTGGCCATCGCTTCGTGACCGGAGGGGGCGGCGGCGGCCTTTTGCAGATCGGCTTTCAAGGCCTGCAACTTGCCCGCGAGCTCCCGAGCGAGGGGAGAAGGCGGCCCTGGGGGTGGGGGAGGCGGCGTTTGCGCATTTGGATCCACCGGCGGCGCGTCCGTTTCGTCGTCCGATTCGACGAGCCCGTCGATGCTCCGCACTCGCACCTTGTATTTCTGTCCGGTTTCCTCCTGCAGCGCGACTGAGACCTTGTGGGCAAAGCCGCCGGGCGGCTGATCGAGGACAAAGGTGTAGGCGTTCTTCTCGTAGATGCAGTCGCCACTGTGGTATTTGCCGCCCGAGACGCCGGCGAGTTTTGCGGCGAGCTTGCGGGTGCTGCCGCCGACGCGCTTGGCGACGATCACGGACGTGGCGCCGCCGGCCACGTAGGCGAGGAATTTGAGCTGTTTGCCTGGTTCAGGCGCCACGCCGGGTTCGATGGGGTCGCCTGGAGCGTGTCCCTTCACCTGGCCCATGGCGGCCTTTAACTGCTTGGCGAGGTCCTTCGTCAATTCGGCCAATTCCTCATCTCCGCCGCCGTCTTCTTCCTCGGCCTCCTCCTCCTCAATGCGTTTGGCAAGTTCCTTTTGCGCGTGTTCACAGGCGTCCGCCACTTCGTCGAGATAGTCGGCGACCTCCTTGTAGGCCTTGTTTTTCTTCAGCGCGCCGGCGGCCTTATCGACTTCATCGAGGGCCTTTTCCTGGGCGGGCAGGTCTTCCTCGTTGCATTTCTCGTAGGTTCCGAGCGCCTTCGAAAGCGTCTTGTCATCGAGATGATGCTTCTTCGCCTCGGTTTCCCAGGCGGACTTCGTAAGGTGTTTCTCGCTCATAAAGAATTGCGGTATTCCTTGCGCGAGAACTCCCGGGATTTGTTTTGCTGTCAATGATAAACGCGGGTGTCCGTCATACGGGCTCGTTGGCTTTTACGATCAAGGGAAGGCATGATAAACGGCGCGCCTTTACAATACGCCTGCGTGCGGTTCGCCCGCCGATTTTCCCGGCCAGAAAGCCGCTAAGAAAGGAATTGCGGGGGAATTGCCGTGAATAATAATTGTACGCTTATTCGCTTCAGCCCAGGCTCGAATGCTTGCCAGCGCCGTCTCCTTTACCCGCACTAATTTGAACTTTTTTCCGGCACGCCGAACCACTCTGGGGGCGCGAGATCTGCATTTCTCGCGCCAACCGTTTTTGGAGGGCTCCGCGGTGAGTGCGCTTGGCGAGCGCGTTCCCGGCGAAGGACACGCCGGAGCCAAGCGGTTGCCGATTCTGAGTTCTCTGGCTCACGGCGTGCACGTGGCGGCGGGGCGATAGCCGCCGGCCCGCCGAATAAATTTGCCTCGAAAGGATCGTTGCATTGAGATCTCACGACACCCAGTCCGAACACGCCGCCATGAGCGACGACCCCTACAGCTCTGCTCCGAAGCCCAATGGAAATGGCAAAAGCGGGGTGGTGCGGGCGCTCATCTGGGTCATCCTCCTGGCGATCTTTGGGTATGCCTTTTACTACGTCCTTACCACCAAAGAGGACCCGAAGGCGCATCCGCCGGGGCGCCGTGGCGTATCCGGTCCGGTCAATCTGACGACCACCACCGCGGAAAAGGGCGACATCGGCCTATACTTCGACGCCATCGGCACGGTAACTCCGGTCTATACGGCGTCGGTGGTGAGCCAGGTCACCGGCGTGGTTTCCTCCGTCGCCTATCAGGAGGGGCAGCTCGTGAAAAAAGGCGATCCGCTGGTGGAGATCGATGCGCGCCAGTACGAGGCGACACTCCTGCAGGCCCAAGGCACGCTGGAGCGCGATGAAAGTGTGCTCGGCCAGGCGCAGATGGACCTCGAGCGTTATCGCGCCGCCTGGGCGCGCAATGCGGTGTCGAAACAGATCCTCGAAGACCAGGAAAAGGCCGTGCACCAGAACCAGGGCGCGGTGAAAAACGACCAAGGCGCCGTGCAGTTCGACCAGATCCAAGTGGACTACTGCCACATTGCCTCGCCGATCGCGGGTCGGGTCGGGCTGCGACTCGTCGATCCGGGCAATCTGGTCACCGCTGGGGCGCTCAGCAGTCCGCTCGTCGTAGTTACCCAGATGCAGCCCATCACGGTGATTTTCACCATCCCGGAGGACAATCTCGGCGTGGTGCAGGCGCAACTCCGCAAGGATGCCAAGCTGCCGGTGGATGTCTTCGACCGCTCGGCGCAAATGAAACTCGCCAGCGGCGAACTGCTCGCGCTCGATAACCAGATCGATACGACGACCGGCACCGTCAAAGTCCGCGCTTCGTTTCCCAACGACGATTTCGCTTTGTTTCCCAATCAATTCGTCAACACGCGCTTGTTAGTCCAGAAGCTCGAGGGAGTGACTCTGGTGGTCTCATCAGCAATCCAGCAAAATGGCCCGACGTCGTTTGTCTATGTCGTCAAGGACGACGTCGTGCATCAGCAAACGGTGAAGGTGGGAGTCTCGGACAAAGGTTTTTCTCAAGTGGAAGGCATCGAGCCCGGCGACGTCTTGGCGAATAGCAGCTTCGAGAAACTCCAGGATGGCGACCCGGTGTCCGTCGCCGGCAGCCGGCCTCCTGGCGCGCCGCATCCGCACGGTGGCGGCGGCGCCAAGGGGCCATGAGTCCGTCCCGCCCTTTTATCCTCCGGCCAGTCGCTACGACGCTGCTCATGGCGGCGATCTTTCTTGTCGGCCTGGTGGCTTACCAGCAACTGCCGATCTCGGCTTTGCCGGAGGTGGATTACCCCACGATCCAGGTGGTGACCTTTTATCCCGGGGCAAGTCCAGGGGTGGTGGCGACAACTGTCACCGCTCCGCTGGAGCGGCAATTCGGGCAATTGCCGGGCTTGAATCAAATGACCTCGAGCAGCTCGGGCGCGACCTCGGTGATCGTGCTGCAGTTCAATCTCAGCCTGAACATCGATATCGCCGAGGAGGAGGTGCAGGCCGCGGTGAATTCGGCGCAAAGTCTCCTGCCGTCGAATCTGCCTTCGCCACCGATTTACAGCAAGTCGAACCCAGCCGATGCGCCGGTGCTCACGCTGGCGGTCACGTCGAAGTCCATGCCGCTGTCCCAGGTGGAAGACTTGGTGGACACGCGGCTCGCGCCGAAGGTTTCTCAAATCGCCGGCGTCGGCCTGGTCAGCATCAGCGGTGGGCAGAAGCCGGCCGTGCGCATCCAGGCCAATCCCACGGCTCTGGCCTCCTACGGCATCAACCTCGAAGACCTGCGCGCCGCGGTGACGCAGGCCAGCGTCAATTCGGCCAAGGGCAATTTCGACGGCCCGAAGCAGGATTTCCAGATTGATGCCAACGATCAGCTCATCACGAGCAAGGATTACCGCAAAGTCGTCGTCGCCTATCGCAATGGCGCGCCGGTCATGTTGACGGATGTCGCAAAAATCGTGGATGGCGTCGAGAACGAGCGCCTCGCGGCGTGGATGAATGAAACGCCGGCCGTCATCGTCAATGTGCAGCGTCAGCCGGGAGCCAATACCATCAGCGTGGTCCGGAGCATCAAGGAGCTCCTGCCGCAATTGAAAGCGAATCTTCCCGCGAGCCTCCAGGTCACCGTACTGACGGATCTCACGACCTCGATCAATGCTTCGGTCGCCGACGTGAAATTCGAGTTGGTGCTCACGATCGCGCTCGTGGTCATGGTGATTTTTCTGTTTCTGCGCAATATCGCGGCGACGATCATTCCCAGCGTGGCCGTGCCTTTGTCGCTCGTCGGCGCCTTCGCCGTGATGTATGCCTTGGGTTACAGTCTGGATAACTTGTCGCTCATGGCGCTGACCATCTCGACCGGCTTCGTGGTGGACGATGCGATCGTGATGATCGAAAACATCTCGCGGTACATCGAGGAGGGAGAGTCGCCGATGGAGGCGGCCCTGAAAGGCGCGGAGCAGATCGGCTTTACCATTCTGTCGCTCACGGTGTCGCTCATCGCCGTACTCATCCCGCTGCTCTTCATGGGGGATGTGGTGGGGCGGCTTTTCCGGGAATTTGCCGTGACCCTGGCGGTGACAATCATTGTCTCGGCCTTCGTTTCGCTCACGCTTACGCCGATGATGACTTCACGGCTCGTGAAGCATAACCCCAAGGAGAAACAGGGTCGTTTCTATCGCGCTTCGGAGCAGGTCTTCGAAAACATGATCAGCTTCTATGGGCGGACGCTGAGGTTTGTGCTCGCGCACCAGGGAGCGACTTTGCTCATCGCGGTGGCCACGCTGTTGCTCACGGTTCTGCTCTACATCGTCATCCCGAAAGGCTTTTTCCCTATTCAGGATACCGGAGTCATCCAGGGCATCTCACAGGCGCCGCCTTCCATCGGCTCGAAAGCCATGGCACGCAAACAACAGGAATTAGCCAAACTGGTGCTGGAAGATCCCGCGGTCGAAAGCTTGTCATCCTTCATCGGCGCCGATGGCACGAATACGACGATCAGTAGTGGCCGGATGTCCATCAATCTCAAGCCGCTGGAGGAGCGCAATATCAGCGCGACCGAGGTGATCCGGCGGCTCAATCGGAAGCTGGAGCAAGTGGAGGGAATCCACCTTTTCATGGCGGCGGTGCAAAACATCACCGTGGACGACCGGGTGAGTCGCGCGCAATTCCAGTACACCCTCGAGGACCCCGATCCCGTCGAACTGAACGAATGGACGAATCGCTTCGTGGACGAACTCCGGGCGCTGCCGCAGCTGGAGGGCGTGGCCACGGACCAGCAGCCGGGCGGTCTGGCGATCGCTCTCGCCATCGATCGGATAACTGCGTCGCGTCTCGGCATCGCGCCGACGACGATCGATAACACACTCTACGACGCCTTCGGGCAGCGGCAGATCAATACCATGTACACCCAGGTGAACCAATATCACGTCATCCTGGAAGTGGACCCGTATTTCCAACAAGACCCGAAAATGTTGGATCACTTGTATCTGCGCCCGAATGCGTCTGCCGGAACGACTGGGGCCGGGGCTTCGACTTCCTATGCCGCTTCCGGTTCATCTTCCGCGGGATCGAATGCGCAGACTGGCTCCGCGCAATACACGCCCACCGTAAATCTCCTCACGCCGCCCACCAACGCGCTCGCCACCGCCCTCGTAAACCGCGGAGCGCGCTCGGCGGGAACGCCAAGTTCCTCGATTGCCGACGAGATCCCGTTCAGCGCCTTTTCCCACTTCGAGAAAACGACGCAGCCGCTCACGATCAATCATCAGGGCCAGTTTCCCGCGATCACGGTCTCCTTCAACCTCGCGGAAAACGCTTCACTGGGAGATGCCATTGCAGCGGTCGAGCGAGTGCAGAAGGGGATGAATATGCCGGCGAGCATTCAGTATGGTTTTGAAGGGACGGCGGCATCCTTCGAAGCGGCGCTGGAAAATGAGCCGCTCCTCATCCTGGCCGCGCTAGTGACGGTCTACATTGTTTTGGGCGTGCTCTACGAGAGCTTCATTCACCCCATCACCATTCTCTCGACGCTGCCTTCCGCCGGCGTCGGCGCTTTCATTGCGCTGATGTTATTCCACCAGGACCTAAGCGTCGTGGCCATCATCGGCCTGGTGCTGCTCATCGGCATCGTGAAGAAGAATGGCATCATGATCGTCGACTTCGCTCTCGAAGCGCAGCGCGAACGGGGCATGACAGCGACGGAGGCGGTTTACGAGGCGAGTTTGTTGCGCTTTCGCCCCATCATGATGACGACGATGGCGGCCTTGCTGGGCGGCGTGCCGCTGGCCTTTGGCTCGGGCTTCGGCTCAGAGCTTCGCCGGCCGCTCGGCATTTCGATGGTGGGCGGGCTGCTCTTCAGCCAGGTGCTTACGCTCTATACGACGCCGGTCATCTACATCTTTTTCGACAATCTCTCCCGCCGGTTTTCCAACCGGCAGCGCGCCGCCGAGTCATGAATATCTCGGCGCCTTTCATTCGCCGCCCGGTGGCGACGACGCTCATCACGGTCGCGATGGCTCTTGCTGGGGCCATCGCTTTTCGCGTGCTGCCGGTCTCACCGTTGCCCCAGGTGGATTTCCCGACCATTTCGGTGGGAGCCGGCTTGCCCGGCGCCAGCGCGGAAATAATGGCGTCTTCCGTGGCGACGCCCCTGGAGCGTCAGTTTGGCCATATCGCCGGAGTGACGGAGATGACTTCGTCGAGTTCACTAGGCAGCGCCTACGTAACGATCCAGTTCGATCTCAGTCGCAACATCGACGGCGCGGCGCGCGATGTAGAGGCCGCGATCAATGCGGCGCGCGCCTATCTGCCGGCCAATCTCCCGTCAAATCCGACCTATCGAAAGGTGAACCCGGCCGATGCGCCGATCATGATCATCGGGCTTACCTCGGAAAAATACGATCCGTCGAAGCTTTACGACATCGCGTCGACGGTGATTCAGCAGAAGCTTTCGCAAGTCGAGGGCGTGGGGCAAGTGAGCAGCGGTGGAGGAGCCCTGCCGGCCGTCCGCGTTGACGTGAATCCGACGCAGTTGGCCAGTTACGGGCTCACCATGAGCAACATCCAATCGGTGCTCAGTTTGCAGAATTCCAATCTCGCGAAGGGCCAGATCTCCGATGGCGAGACCACGATGGATATTGTGGCCAATGACCAGATCTCGCACGCGGACGACTACAAGCCGCTCATCGTCGGGCAGAAAAATGGCGCCGCGATCCACCTTGCAGATGTCGCCGAGGTGACCGACTCCGTGGCCAATACCCGAGCCGGTGGCTATCTGAATGGCAAGCGGGCCATTACCATGACCATCTTTCGCCAGCCCGGGGCCAATATCATCGAGACGGTGGATCGCCTGCATGCGGAATTGCCGGCCCTGATGGCCTCCATTCCTGTGGGCATCGATCTCACGGTGGTGCTCGATCGCACCACGACGATTCGCGCTTCGGTGGCGGATGTGGAGCGCACCCTCACGCTCTCGATCGTGCTCGTCATCGCGGTGGTTTTCGTTTTTCTGCGCAATGCGCGGGCGACGCTCATCCCGGGAGTGGCCGTGCCGGTGTCTCTCTTGGGCACGGCGGCTGTGATGTATCTCTGTGGCTATAGCATCGACAACCTATCACTCATGGCCCTCACCATTTCGACGGGCTTTGTCGTCGATGATGCCATCGTGGTGATGGAAAATGTAACCCGCCATCTGGAAAAGGGCATGACTCCGTTCGCCGCGGCGCTTCGTGGAGCCGAAGAGATTGGTTTTACGGTCTTTTCCATCAGTGTTTCGCTCATCGCGGTCTTCATTCCCATCCTCATGATGGGCGGCATCGTGGGCCGCCTCTTTCGGGAATTCGCCGTGACTCTCTCGACGGCGATTCTCGTCTCGATGGTGATATCTCTGACGACCACGCCGATGATGTGCGCGTATCTGCTGAAGCCTCAGCGCGACGAGCGGCACGGCCGCATCTATATGGCCACGGAGCGGGCTTTTGACTGGGTGCTTTCCCTTTATCGGCATTCGCTCGAGTGGGTTTTGGAAAATCCCGCCATCATGCTCGTGGTCCTGGCGTTGACCATCGCGCTGAATGTCGTGGTGGCGATTAAAATGCCGAAGGGCTTTTTCCCGCAGCAGGATACCGGTTCGATTGTCGGAGGCATGCAGGGGCCGCAGGACGCTTCGTTTCAAGTGATGAATCACTCGATCCAGGAGATCCTGCGGGTGATCAAAAGTGATCCGGCGGTGGCCAATGTCATCGGATTTACCGGAGGTGGCGGTTCCACCAATGGCGGCTTCATCTACATGTCCCTCAAGCCGCTCGCTGAGCGGAAGGTTTCGGCGGCCGCCGTGATTGATCGGCTGCGCCCGCAACTGAATCATCTCCCCGTGGCCTCCGCATTTCTCCAGGCCTCGCAGGACCTGCGCATCGGCGGGCGTGGCGGCAACGCGATGTATCAATATACCATGCAGTCGGACAGCGCTGCCGAGTTGGCCGGCTGGGGGCCGGTTTTGATCAAGGAAATGAAAAAACTCCCGGATTTTCAGGACGTGAATTCGGACCAGCAGAATGGCGGGCGAAACGAGTTGCTCACTTACGATCGCAGAACGGCCGCCAAGCTGGGGCTCACGACGCAGAATTTGAATTCTGAACTCTACAGTTCCTTCGGCCAGCAACAGGTTTCGGTCATCTATACGCAGCTGAACCAATACTATGTGGTGCTTGAAGTGGCTCCCCAGTATTGGCAGTCGCCGGAAAGCCTAAAGGATGTCTACTACAGCGCTGCCGGCGGGAAACACATTCCGCTCGCCGCCGTCGCCAAAAATAGACAGGGAACCATACCGCTCTCCATCAATCACACCGGGTTGTTTCCCTCGATCACGGCATCCTTCAATCTTGCGCCGAATGTTTCGCTCAGCGATGCTACGGCGCGCATCGAAGAAATGCAGAAGCGCCTCGGCGCACCTTCGACCATTCGAGGCTTTTTTGCCGGCACGCTCCTGGCGTATCAGGATTCGCTGAAGTCCGAGCCGATCCTCATCGCCACCGCCCTGCTCGCCGTTTACATCGTTCTGGGCATCCTCTACGAGAACCTCGTGCACCCCATCACGATCATCTCCACGCTGCCCTCGGCGAGCGTGGGGGCAATGTTGGCGCTCACCATCTTTCACGAAGATCTAAACGTCATCTCGACCATCGGCATCGTATTGCTCATCGGCATCGTGAAGAAGAACGCCATCATGATGATCGACTTCGCGCTGCAGGCCGAGCGCCTGGAAGGGAAGGGGCCGGCAGATGCCATCTTCGAGGCTTGTCTGCTGCGCTTCCGCCCCATCCTTATGACCACGATGGCCGCGATCTTCGGCGCGCTGCCGCTCGCCATGGGCACGGGCACGGGTTCCGAGCTGCGCCGGCCGCTCGGCATTAGCATCGTTGGCGGGCTCATTGTAAGCCAACTGCTCACGCTCTATACGACGCCCGTCGTCTACCTTGCATTTGATCGGCTCCGACTGCGAATGCTCGGCCACAAACATGACGTCTTCCATCACGGCCAGCCTGCTTCCGGCGAGGCTTTATGAGACCTGCGATGATGGGATTTTTCCAACCGATGACTTTTTCTCTCCATCCCGTGCGAGTGTACCTTTGCGCGTCGGCGCTGATTTTCGCCGGTTGCCTGGTCGGGCCAAAATACCGCATGCCGGCGCCGACCAAAGATCCCATTCCTGCGGGCTACAAAGAGTCTCCGGCACGAAAGGAAACCGGCGCATGGAAAGTGGCGAATCCGAATGATGGGATGTTGCGCGGCGCATGGTGGAAAGTTTTTAAAGACCACGACCTTGATGCGTTGGAAGACCAGCTCAACATCAACAACCAGAACATCAAGCAGTTCTATCAGAACTACATGGTAGCCCGCGCCATGGTGCGCGAAGCGAATTCCCAGTTTTACCCGACCCTCACGGCAAATGGTTCGTACACCCGCGCGCGGACGCCTCCCGGCATGCCGGCGACCTCCATCCTATCCATCCTGGATGCGTCCTGGGAGCCGGATATCTGGGGCAAGGTGGCCAACACCGTACACGCCGTACAATACAACGCCCAGGCCAGCGCCGCGCTGCTCGAAAACGAGCGGCTCAGCGAGCAAGCCAGCCTGGCCACTTATTACTTTCAGATTCGCGGACAGGATTCGCTGCAAAAGCTTTATAACGACACCATCATCGAAGATAAGAAGTCACTCGATTTCACCAAGGCGCAGTTCGAGACCGGCATGACGGACCAGATCGCAGTCGTGCAGGCAACTAACACCCTGGAAAATGCCCAGGCCGCTGCCGTAAACGTCGGCGTGGCCCGCGCACAGTACGAGCACGCCATCGCCGTGCTCGTCGGCAAATCGCCGTCGAGCTTCTCTATTCCCGTGCGCCCGCTCGAAGCCACGCCTCCCGCCGTGCCGGTCGGCGTGCCCTCCTGGCTCATCGAGCGCCGCCCCGACATCGCCGCCGCCGAGCGCGCCATGGCGCAATCGAACGCGCAGATCGGCATGGCTATGGCGGCCTACTTTCCCAGCGTAACCATCGGCGGCGATCGCGGCTACAGCGCCAATGCCTTCAGCCAACTCTTTCAGTCCGCCAACCGGCTCTGGTCGGTGGGGCCGTCCGTGTCCGAAACGATCTTCGATGGCGGTCTGCGCCGCGCCACGGTGCATCAGTATGTCGCCAGTTATAACGCCAATCTGGCCGCCTATCGTGAGACCGTCCTCACCGCCTTCCAGCAAGTCGAAGACTCGCTCTCCCAGGTGCGCATTCTTTCGAAACAACTGGTCCTGCAACGCCAGGCGGAAGAATCCGCCAAGACCTTTGTAAAACTCGAAATCAATCGCTACCAGACCGGGATCGATCCCTACATCGACGTCGTCACGGCGCAGACCACACTCCTTACCGATCAACTCGCGGTCATTAACGTGCGGGTACAGGAGATGACCGGCTGCGTGCAATTGGTCAAAGCTCTCGGCGGCGGCTGGGAGCATGTGCAGCTGCCCACGGCTTCCGATGTCGCGAAGCGACCCACACATGCGGAGACGGCGATCCTGCGGTAGTCGGTCTCGCGTTGCCAGCGCGGCTGGCGCATGGTAAAATAGCCAAGAAATGACCGACCTGGAAACCATCGCCAACCTTTACCGGCGCGCCTTTGCAGACTATGGTCCGCGTGCGCTCTGGAACATGCGTCCGGTCGCGAATCCATCGGAAGGGGACGCCCTGGCGATCACCCGGGCATTGCGGACGCATGGTGGCATGGACGGTCGCCGGCTCGCCGAACGCATCGAACAGCTTTGCCGTGCCGCTCATTAGTTTCCAATCTGAGGTGTTGCGAACGCTCGCCGCGCAGCGCAGTCCAGACAGCTACATCGCCGGCGATGTAGCCATCAATCGCCAAGGTCCCCGCTATTCAGGCGATATCGATATTTTTCAGGACAACGATGCACGACTTGAGAGTGCGGCGCACTCCGATACCGAAGCGCTCATTGCGGCGGGTTATAGCGTGAGATTGGGGCGAGAGCGTGAAGGTAAGCGTGATGCGACAGTTATGCGGGGTGGCGACGAAATGCCGCTCGAATGGGTTACCGACTCCGCATTCAGGTTTTTCCCAACTCAACCGGATGAGCTTTTCGGCTACGTACTGCATCCCGCCGATCTCGCCGCAAACAAGGCTTCGGCTGCAGCGGACCGACGCGAGCCCCGGGATATCGTCGACCTCCTTACGATCCACGGGACGATCTTGCCGCTTGGAGCGGTGGTGTGTGCGGCCGTGGGCAAATTTCCGGGGGTTACACCTGAAGAGATGCTTGCCGAAATCAGGCAACACAGCCGTTTCACTGCTGAGGAATTCCAAGTTCTGGCTACAGAAAAGCCGATCGATGCAACTAGCCTGCGCCGGCAGATCCGCAATCTGATCGCGGAGGCTGAGAGCTTCATTGCTAGGCTGCCCATTGATGCTGTGGGAGTGCTCTTTATGGATAATGAAATCCCGGTGCAGCCAGATGTGAGCGCCCTTGAAAAGTACCAGCGAAATCCGGGTGCGCCGCGCGGCTTTTGGCCGTCGTCGCCCGGAATTTCGCGCGCGCGATGCTCGAGCGGTATGGAAATCCCGAACTTTAATCTTTGATCGCGGTCGAGATTTGCATCCCAGGTCCGCGGCGTTTCCAAAATTGCTCTTGCTGTAAGTGTTCTAGTGCTCTAATACACCGAAATTCGACGCCATGACCACCTCCATCTCATCTCAGCCCATCCTCCCCGTGGAAGTCGAAGCGGCGCAAAACAGCATCGCCCTGCACGATCTGCAATTTGCCTATGGCCAGCGCGTGTTGTTCGGAAATCTCGGGCTGATGTTGAAATCCGGCGCGGTTTGCGGGCTGCTGGGGAAAAACGGCGCGGGCAAGACCACGCTCATGAAAATCATGGCGGGATTGCGCTTTGCTCATGGCGGACAAGTACGGGTTTTTGATTTTGACCCGGCATTGCGGCAGCCTTCGTTCCTTTCCCAGGTTTTCTACTTGCCGGAAACGATCGTCCTGCCGCGCGTCAAGGCAGAAGCCTATGTACGTGAGATGGCCCCGTTTTACCCGGCCTTCGATCGCGCGCTGTACGAAGAGCTGGTGCAGGAATTCGCGCTCCCGGTCGGCACGCGCTTGAGTGATCTCTCACTGGGCGAAGCCAGGAAAATCATGCTCGCCTTTGCCCTCGCCGCCGGCAGCCGGTTGTTGCTGCTCGACGAACCGGCCAACGGCCTCGATATCCCGGCGCGCAAACAACTCCGCCGCATGCTCTCTCTGGCCACTCGGGGAGATCGGGTGATCGTCATTTCCACGCACCAGGTTCACGACATCGAGGCGCTCGTCGATTCCATTGCCATTTTGCATGGCGGGCAGATCGTGATTCATCGTCCGATGGAAGAGCTGACGCGGCGCTTGTATGTCGGTGTAGTTCCGGAAGCGCCAACGCCGGAGAGTGTGCTCTACTCGGAGCGGGTGGTCGGAGGCTATACGGTCGTTAAGGAGCGGAGCCAGGAGCCGGAATCCGCCCTCGATCTGGAAGGAGTTTTTCATGCAGCCATTGCCGATCCGGCGCGGATGCAGTCAATTTTTGCAACCAAGGAAACTTATGTCTAACGAGACCGGGATTTTTAACATCGGGCGCGCGCTGCGACTTGTGCGGCACACCCTCTGGCAGGACAGAAGCAAGCTGGTGCTGAGCCTGAGTCTGTATGCTGGCTTTTTTGTCGTGCTCGGGCCGAGCCTGGGTGCAATTGGCGCGCGGACGGCGGCGGTGTGGCTGCTCTATCGCCTCGCGCTGCTTGGCGGTTGTATCTACACGGCCGGGATTTTTGCCGAGATCCACGACAAGCTTCAGGCTCCGCGCTATCTGATGATTCCTGCGTCTGCTACGGAAAAGCTTGCCTCGAGGTGGTTGGTTTCCGGGCTGCTCTATCCGCTCGTCGTGACTGCGCTGGGCGTCCTCATGCATCAGGCGACCTTCTTTTTCAATCCCATGCCGGGCATGAGCGCCTCGGTCAATGGCGTGCCGGTGGACTTTTCCACTCCGCCTCCCTGGACACTCTTTCCCGAGGGCGGCGTGAATATGCTGCTCGACTACTATGTGCTCCACTCGGCCTTCTTCTTTGGCGCGGTTTTTTTCTCCTCAAATCAATTTCTAAAAACCGCCTTGATCGTCTGCGGAATCGCAGCCTGTGTACTGGTGGCTTTGCTCGTGCTGAATTTTTCGCAAATTTTCGCTGTAAATCCATTGAATAGCCCAGCTCATCAGGTTGCTGATTCAGCGAAATCGCATCTGGAACTGGCGAACCTAGAGGCCATTCTCTGGATCGTCGTAGCGATCGCTTTGCCGCCTGCCCTCATCGTCTTCGCCAATCGCGCGCTGTCTCGTGCGGAAGCATGATGGAATTCCAGGAACAGCAGGGGATTTATCAGCAAATCGCCAATCATCTCTGCGAGGATATTCTGCGCGGGATTTGGCCGGTGAATTCTCGCGTTCCCTCCGTGCGGGAGCTGGGCGCCCAGCTTTCCGTAAATCCCAATACGATCATGCGTTCGTATTCGCAATTGGAGGAGACGGGTATCCTCTACAACCGGCGGGGCATCGGCTTTTTCGTCCACGGGCAGGCGCGCCGGCGCATCATCGAGCGTAAGCGGAGCGAATTCCTCGCGCGCGAATTGCCGAGGTTTTTCCGGCAGATGGTGCTTCTCAATGTCTCCCTGGATGAGGTGAAATCGAAGTTCGAGGTTTTCCTCGAGCAACAGGAGCCACCCGCCGCGTCATGAAATATTTCCTTCGAAAACAAAACCAGGTCCTCGGGCCATTTCCGCTCGACGAGCTGCGCCGGCGTTTGCAGACCGGCGAATTGTCGACCGTGGATCTCGTTTGCGCCGAGGGTTGGTCGAACTGGACGCCGCTGAGCGAGGTCCTGCATCCGGATGACACCCGCCCCGTCGGTCCCGCCGCCGCTGCGGCGAAGCGGCGGAAGGTTTTTGGTTGTGGCGGCTGTTTCGTGTCCGCTTTGGTCCTCATCGCCCTCGTGGTCGCCGGCGGGCTCACGGCCATCTACTACGCCGTGTTTCATTCGGTGCTGCCCATTCGGCTGCCGCTGGCGTTGATTCCGAATCTGAAGGTTTCCGGGGCGACCGGAACGATTGCCTCAGGCTTCGCCATACGATCCTTGAAATGGACCGGTTCGGCAGGGCAGGAATGCGAAATCGACGACGTGCGGCTGAAGTACGATGGGTTTCTTGATTATGCCGATCGACATGAAATCATCGTCAACGAAATCAATCTCGGCAAAGTCCGGGTGATCGTCGACTCGAGCAACTGGACCTACACCGATACCCGATCCCAAAGCTACTCCGCGAGAAACAACGGCAGCCGCGCGACTCCCATGCCGATCCATATGAATCCGCAGGACCGGCCGAGGCTCGTGCGTGTGGACCGGGTGCATTTTGGAAATGTCTATCTCAAGGACACGAATACGGGATTTGAGTTTTCGATGCCGGATTTCGATTACAATGGCTTCAAATGGGAAAATGGGAAATTCGATCTCGGCGATCTCCATGTCGACAGCGATCGCCTGGCCCTTGCGACTAAACCTGGGCGTACGGCGCAAATCGATGGAAAGACGGTGGTTTATAACAAAATGATCGAAGGCACGATCAAACCGCTGCTCGGCAAAGCGATCAAAGAACCGATCTCCTTTGTGGCGGATGTTGGGATAAATCAGGACAAGCTGTTTTTTCGGTACTCGGCCTTCGAAGATAAGGTCGAGGTGATCCAAAATGCCGATGGCTCCGGCAGCTATCGCACGGACGATTTCTCTCCGGATCGTTATTTCTCGGCGCCGCCGTACGATCTGCCGACGCACGTCACCGTCGAAGCCAAGTTTCCGGAGAAGTCGAAACAAGCAGCAGACAAGATACAACCGCCCAAAGGCCATTTCACCCTGGGGGTCTGTGATTTCGTGATCGATGAAGCCGAGACGCCGGTCTTCACGCAGGGAGACAAGCAGATCTATGAAATCAAAGCCCGCCACAAGACGGAGAGTGGCGCAATCGTGCTCACGCTGCGGATGACCGCCGACAAGATGGAAGCGCAGCCTTTATTCACGTCGGATCCGGTCATGGAGCCGACGCAATTGTTGGCGCAGGTCTTCTACGGCAAGAATTACGCTGAGCTCTCGCCGGAAGAAAAAACCGGCGTGGACAGCAGAATCGCCGTTTATTTTCCGATCGGACAGCCGGCTGACAAACATTGATCCGAATGGCTAGTCCAGCTGCGCATCGCCTTCCAGATCGGTGAAGAAGAGCGCATCCTCCTGGTTGAGATCCAGCGGCGGGCCTGCGAACTTGATGGTGATCAAGCGCTGCGCTTCTTCGGGCGGAAGCGCGAGAAAGGCGCGACGATCCTCGGCCTTGCGTTGCAGCATGGGCTCGGGGTCGCAGAATTTGACCTTACTAGCGCTCATAAAGGCTTGTTTCGACGCTTCGACGCTTTGGACCAGTATTGGACCAGTATTGGACCTGAACGGCGGGCGCGCCAGCTTTCAGGGGCGGGAGCGAATGCGAGCATACTTTCATCGCCTTTTGTGTGCATCCCTTCGCGCCCATCGCCGCCGCTTGCGTTTGCTCCCGTTCGCAGCTGAAATTGCCGGCTCCTTCATGAGCTCCGATTCACCCGTCCTGACCGTCACCCAACTTCGCATCCAGCGAGGCGACACTTGTATCCTCGACGATGTCAACTGGACGGTCCGCCCGCGTGAGCACTGGGTCATCCTGGGCGCAAATGGTTCGGGCAAGACCTCGCTCCTGAGCGCGCTGACCGGTTACCTGAGCCCGACTTGCGGGGAAATTTCCGTGCTTGGCGAGTGCTATGGGGCCAGCGATTGGCGCGAACTGCGGCAGAAGATCGGCATCGTTTCCTCCAGCGTTCGGCAGATGATGCATGACCACGAACCCGCGCTCACGACGATCGTGAGCGGACGGTATGCGATGATCGACTACTGGGGCCGGGTGAAGGCCGACGATCGGGCGGAAGCCCTGAAGATCCTGCGGCAAATCGAGGCGCTCTATCTCGCGGATCGCCCCTGGCAGGTGCTGAGCCAAGGCGAACGCCAGCGCGTGCTCATCGGGCGCGCACTCATGGCCAAGCCGCGTGTGCTCATCCTTGATGAGCCCTGCGCCGGACTGGATCCAGCCGCGCGGGAGAATTTCCTGGCTTTCCTGCAGCGTCTGGGTGCGCGCCGGGGCGGTCCGGCGCTCTTGTTGGTCACGCATCACGTCGAGGAAATCATGCCGATTTTTACCCATGCCCTGCTTCTACGGGCCGGCCGGGTCGCGATTGCAGATGAAAAGGAAAAGGCGCTGAGTTCGGCGCGGCTTTCGGAGATCTTTGGCGCGCCGTGCCGGCTCTCGCGGCGGGATGGGCGTTATGCGTTGCGCTTCACGCCGGTCTCGGGCAGCGTGATCTGAAGCCTCCCCCTGAAAACATGCGCCCGCACGCTCTCGCTTTGACCTTTGCCGCCGGCGCGCTGTGTTTCGCGCTACGCCCCGCGTCGGCGCAGGAAGCGCCTCCGGCCATCGATCCGGTCGTGGTCGATGCCCAGACGGAGCCTGTCATCCACGGCGCGCTTCACTGGCTGGCGGGAAAGCAGGCGACGAATGGCTCCTGGGGGGTGGAGGAAAACAACCGGCGCGCGAATCCCGTCGCGATCACGGGCTATGCCCTCATGGCCTACCTGGCATCAGGCAATCTTCCCGATGAAGGCGAATACGCAAAGGAAGTGAATGCCGGCATGCAATTTCTGCTCGATTCCGTCCAGCCCGACGGAACCTTTCGCGGCGTGGATGGCAGCAAGTACATGTACAACCATGGCATCGCCACCATTGCCCTCAGTGAGTTGTACGGTCAGTCGCGCTCGGCGTCGATCCGGCCAAAGCTCGAGCGTCTGGTGAAACTCATCCTCACGACCCAGAGCAACCAGGGTAACAACGCGGGCGGCTGGCGGTATCAGCCCCGGCCGGGAGATGCCGATATCTCCGTCACGGTCATGCAAGTGGTCGCGTTGCGTTCGGCAAAGAACGCCGGCTTCGATGTCCCGCAGAAGACGATCGACGACGCGATCGCCTATGTGAAGCGTTGCCAGGATCCGGGCAGCGGCGGTTTCTCTTATCAGGCAGGACAACGCGACCCGGGCTTCGCGCGCACGGCGGCGGCGATTTACTCGCTGCAAGTTTGTGGCCAATACGATGACCCGATGGTGAAGGAAGGCTCGGATTTCCTTTTCCGCAGCTCGAAGCCGGGCCAACAATGGTGGACCTATGGCTGCAACTACGCCGGCCCGGCCCAATATATGATCGGCGGCGAGACCTGGAAGCGATGGTACGACCAACAAAAAACCGAATTGCTCAAGACCGTGAAACGCCGCGGCGAAGACGCGTGGTGGGAAGGGGAAGTGGGGCCGGCCTATTGCACTGCGGCCTATGCCACGATCCTGGCCATGCCCTGGCATTACCTGCCGCTGTATCAGCGCTGACTTAGGAAAATGCGGCCGCTCATTCTCCCCATTTTTGTTATCGCCTTAATCCTGGCGCCAGCCTGCGAGGTAAATGCGGCGACAGTCTCCACGACCACAGGCGAAATCTACGAAGGCAAACTAGCCTTCGATGGAGGCATCGCCATCACCCCGGCGTCGGGTCCCGCGGTAAAGGTGGAATTTGCCAATATCCTGAGCGCGCAATTCATTGAGGAGAAGGCCGATGCGCCGCATCTCGTCCCGCCGGGGCTGGTCTTGCGCAATGGCGCGGTTTTGCCCGGCTTTACGGGCACAATGGCCGATCCTGCTTTCAAAGTGCCGAAGCGCAATTTCTCCGTCGCGCCGCAGGAGGTGGCGTGGATCGTATATCAGGCTTTTCCGCCAGCGCTGGGCGAGAAGCTGCCGCCGGGCGGCGTGGGCGCGTTGTTGCCGGGCGGCGACTTTTTTGAAGGCGCGATCAAGGCCGCCGATCCCGAGAGCGCGCGGATTTTCTCACCCATCTTTGGTCCGCGCACTTTCGAAGCGAAACAGAAGGATCTTCTGGCGGCGGTCTTCCGAGACATGAAGCCGGCGCCAGCGGCCTTCCAGATCCGTACCACGGACGGCGCGGAGTTTCCCGCCGAAGCAGTTTCCGTAGATCGAGGCAGCCTGGTGGTGCGCGCGGGGATGTTTGGGACGCTCAAGCTCGAGCAGAAAGAGATCGCCGAGATTCGCGCCGGCGCCGCGCGAGTCCAGTTGCTCACGGCCCTGAAGCCAAAGCGGGTCGATCCACCCGTCGCCGGACAAGCGGCCGCCTTTGCGGTGAACCAGGCGCTGGATGGCGGATCGTTGGGCGGGGGATTGGGGCACGGTCTGGCGGCGGGAACGGGCGTGGTGGCGACCTGGGATGCCCCTGCCGGATTTTCCCTTTTCGCCGCGCAGGCGGCGCTTCCCTCTGGCGTCGACTTCGAGGCGAAGCTCAATTTTGCGGTGTATGTCGACGGCCGGCTCGCCTTCAAATCGCCGCCCGTGTCCCCGGCGGACAAGCCGCAGCCGATCCACGCCAATATCACCGGGGCGCGCACCATCTCTTTGCGCATCGAGGCGCCGCTCACGGGCAAGGCGGCGCCCTCCGGGATTTGGATTGAACCAATTCTCATCCGCCGCTGACCAAGTTGTGATGGTAAATACAAACCTTGTGACCTTATATCTGTTTCCCAGACCTCGAGCGCTGGTATTCACTGGATTTCTAGTTGCCGCACTGAACGCCGCAACCGTCCAGGCGCAGACTTCGGCGGCGCCTCCACCGCCCGCCGGCGCTGCCGCCATGCGCGAAGTCAGTCCCGGCGTTTTCTTTGCGGGCAAGCTGCAACTCGACCAGGCCGCGCGCACCGTGACCTTTCCGGGTGAAGTCAATATGGACCAGGGCGTGGTCGAGTATCTGCTCGTCGCACCCGCGGGGAATGCTCATGAAAGCCTGCTCGTGACTTCCCAAGTCCAGGCGAGTGATCTGCATCTGGCGATGTTACTCCTCGGGGCAAAAGGCGCTGGCCTGCAGACGCCGGCCGCCGGCGATGCTCCGCCGAGCCAGCTGAGCCGGGATTATCTGGAGCATGCGCCGAAGCTTGCCGGAGATTCTATTTCGATCTCGGTGAAATGGACGGGCAAGGATGGCAAGGAAAAATCGTCGCCGGTGGAAGACTGGCTCATTCGCAATGACACGAACAAGCCGGTCGATCACACGCCATGGATTTACACGGGCTCGATGTTTGGCGCGAACGGCAGCTTCCTTGCGCAGACCGAGGGCAATTTCGCGGCCATGGTCACCAACCCGGCCTGCCTCATCAATAACCCGCGCAAAGGCGCCGATAATGACCAGATCTGGGAGATCAATCGCAAGGTGACTCCGCCGGCCAAGACCCCGATTCAGATTACCATTCAACTGCTGAACGCGGATAAACCAGCCGCGGACCAGCCGGCAAAGTGAAAACCCTCGCGGCCATCGCCATTTTGGCCGTGGCCGTGACTTTCCGCGGCGGAGCCGAGGAGCCGCTGCCGCAGCGCGAGAGCAATTACTCGCTGCGGAACGAAGCCGAGCTTTCCCTCGGCCGCGGGCTGAAGTGGCTGGAAAATCATCAAAAGCCCGACGGCTCGTGGTCCGATCCAGCGCTGCCGGGGATCACAGGCCTGGCGCTGACCGCATTTTTGCGCGAGCCCGCGGGAAAATTCCGGATGGAGCCGCGAAAGGCTCGCGCCAACCAGGCGTGTGAATACCTACGGTCCACCGCGACGGAAAGCGGTCGCTTCGGAGGAAGGGAATCTGCTGTCTTCAATACCGCCGCCAGTCTCTCTGCGCTGATCGTCAACGGCGACCCGCTGGATGCCGCCGTCATGGCTCGAGCGATCGCGTACCTCACGGCCCGACAACAGCCCAGCGGAGGCTTTGCCGACGAGGCCAAGGCAGAAGGGACGCGCCCGCCGGTTGATTTGATCACGACGGAAACGGCTATCGAGGCCCTGCGCATCTACCAGATCGCGATGGCCGATGCTGCGCCGGCAAATCAGCAGCTCGACTGGGAAAAGGCTCAAGGCTTTGTGATGCGCCAGCAATTGCTTCCCGGTCGCAGGAAGCCGCAATTTGCCGGAATCGATGCCGGCGGCTTTTACTCTCCCGCCGGTGATCGCGCCAAGTTCGCCGGGCCGCTTGCGACGAGCCCGCTGACCTACACCGGTTTGCTCTGCTATCTCTACGGCGGTGTGCCGAAGGATTCACCCAAGGCGGAGGCGGCGCTCGCCTGGGCGCAACGGAATTACACCCTCGAAGAGGGCGCCAGCGCCAGTTACTACTATTTTGGGCTCTGGCAGATGGCCAAAGGACTGGCCGCAGCTGGAGCGCGAGATCTCGATGTGGCCGATGGAAGAAAGGTCGACTGGGCGCGGCAATTGGCCCTGAAGCTTCTCGATTTGCAGCAGCCAGACGGCTCGTGGGTCAATCGGGCCGGCGCCAGCCGGCGCGAAGACGACCCTGCGCTCGTCACGAGCTACGTCTGCCTGGCGCTGGAGATCGTGTATTTGCGCCTGTAATTTAGGCTTGGTCCGGCACGCTGCCGGGTCCCAGCCGCAGCTGCTCCTCGATGCAGCGGGTGATCGCCGCGAGGCTCACCGGCTTTGCAAGGAAGGGAAAGCCGCCGAGCTGCGTCTGCGATTCCTGCTGCGAGACGATCGCCGTCAGGAAGACGATCGGCGCCGCGGAGAGCGTGGGGTCCGACCGGATCTGCTGGGCGACTTCGCCGCCGTCCATGCGGGGCATCACGATATCGAGGAAGACGATGTCGGGTTTGAAGCTGCGCGCGGTCAACCATGCTTTGCCCGCGTCGTTTTCTTCGCAGACCTCGTAGTTGCCGCTCTTCTCCAATGTCAATTTGACGAGCCGGGTAAAGCCGATCTCGTCATCGACGATGAGGACGCGGGTCTTGTTCATAAGGGGTCGTTTTCTACGGGACGCTTAGCTATCGGCGATTTTGACGTCGCAATGAAGCGAATTCTTAGGATCAATTTTTCGCCGCGGGGTGGACGCGGGACTTTTGCGAATGGATGGGGTGGCATCACGTAGAGATCGCGGAAAGGCACAAAATATAGTGCATTTTTCGTTCCGGATCGGTGGAAAATCGGCGGATCATTGGGTCAAAAAACCGAATATTTACCAAGCTTCTCGTCCGCTTCTTTGATACGTGGAATCGCGCATGTCCGCAGCCAGTCCCTCCATCACCCGGTCGGCGCTCTTCCTGACCCTCCTCGCAGCATTTCTCGGCTGGATGTTCGATGGCCTGGAGATGGGCATTTTCCCCATCGTGGCGCGACCCGCCCTACGGGAGATGGCGCCGGGACTCGCCGGGAGCGATCTGGACCGGTTCATCGGCCTGTGGATGGGCCGGGCGACGTTTTGTTTTCTCTGGGGCGCCGCCACAGGAGGGCTGGGCTTTGGCTGGCTGGGGGATCGCGTGGGCCGGGTGCGGGCGATGAGCCTGAGCGTGCTCACTTACTCGATTTTCACCGGCCTTGCTTACTTTGCCGCGCAGCCTTGGCATCTGGCCGCCTTGCGCTTCTTGGCCGGGCTCGGCATGGGCGGGGAGTGGGCGCTCGGGGTGGCGCTGGTCATGGAGGTGTGGCCGGAAGATAAGCGGCCGCTTATGGCGGGGCTCATCGGCGCGGCGTCGAATGTTGGCTTTGCCCTCGTGGCTTCGATTGAACTCATCGCGCCCGTCCTCCGCGAGAAATGGCGACTCATCCTGCTCATCGGCACGGCGCCGGCCCTTTTGACCTACGTGATCCAGCGGTTTGTCCCCGAATCCGAGCGCTGGCAGAAGGCCGTTCGCCAGGCCGGCGAACCGCACCCGCTGGCAGAGATCTTTCGGCCGCCGCTCTTGCGTCATACGATCGCCGCGATCCTGCTCGCTTCCGTCGCGCTTATTGGCACCTGGGGCGCCGTGCAGTGGTTGCCGCTCTGGGCGCCGCAGTTGGCTGGGCCCGGGGTTCCCAATGCCAAGAACTACGTGCAAATCCTTTCCTCGGTTGGCGCCATCTTCGGCGGCTTTCTCGGAGCCGAATTGGCCCGGCGCTTCGGCCGGCGGCCCGCGTACGCGCTGCTCTGCGCGCTTTCTTTAGGCATCTGCAGCTGGCTTTTTCGCGCCGTCACGAGCTTCGATGCGGCCTTCCTCTTCGGCGTATTTCTCGTCGGCTGCTTCACCGCGGCTTTCTATGGCTGGCTGCCGCTTTACTTGCCGGAGCTGTTTCCCACGCGCGTGCGCGCCACGGCCCAGGGATTGGCCTTCAATGCGGGGCGCATTCTGGCCGGCATTGGCGCCTTGCAAATGAGTGCGCTCATGCAGAAATTTGACGGAAGTTATCCTCGCGCCGGAGCAACGATCGTCTTGGTTTATTTGGCAGGTTTGGCATTTATCTGGCTCGCACCAGAGACCCGCGGGCGGCCGCTGCCTGCCTAGTCAGCCGGCGCCTCTTCGTGTTTGCCATGTTTTCCGCTAACGCCGATTCCGAAGTGATTCTGCCGCCAGGCCTCGTTTCCGAGGCCGGCATGCAGGAGCAACTCGTGCGCATCCTCGAGGCGACGACGGATTACGTGGCCATCTGCTCTCCGACGGGCGCGATTACTTACCTGAATGGCGCGGGCCGCGACGCGGCCGGGCTTTCGCTCAGCGCTTCTCTCGATGGCGCGAATCTCGCCGATCTCCACCCGGGCTGGGCCTACGAAATCATTCGCCAGGAAGGCATTCCGGCGGCCATCGGCGAAGGAGTCTGGCGCGGCGAGACGGCTTTCCTCCTGCACGACGGGCGCGAGGTTCCGGTCTCTCAGCTCATCCTGGCGCATGCCGGCCCCGGCGGCATTGATTTCATCTCCACCATCATGCGGGACATTTCCGAGCGGAAACGCGAGGAAGTGGCGCGCATCGAGTGGGCGAACCGCTACGATGCAGCGATCCGGGCCAGCGGCCAGTTGCTCTTCGACTGGGATTCGCTTACGCACGAGATCACCTACGCGGGAAATACCGAGGAGCTTTTTGGCTACTCCATGGTCGAGATGCGGGGCGGGCTCGACCGCTTTCGCGCGCTCATTCATCCGGAGGATCTGCCGGCCTTCGACGACGAGATCCAGCGGGTGGCCATTACGAGGGACCCGTTCTTTGCCGTCTTTCGCGTGCGCCGCAAGGATGGGCCCTGCATTTTCATTCAGGCGAAAGGCTACTTCTTTCTAGATCGCGAAGGCCGCCTGAGCCGCATGATCGGCTTTCTTGCCGACATCACCGAACAGCGCCACGCCCAAGCGGAACTCGCCGGCGCGCACGATTTGCTCGAGGAGCGCGTGGAAGAGCGCACAGCGGAGCTTGCGCATGCCTATGCGCTCATCCGTGGGCGCGCCCAGCAGCAGGAAGCCGTGGCGCAGCTCGGTCAGCAAGCGCTGGCGGGCGCGGATCTCGCCGTGCTTTTCGAGGAGGCGGTGACCATGGTGCGGACTATTTTGGGCGTCGATTTCTGCTCCGTGATGGAGCTCGACGACGAGCGGGATGAATTCACCCACCGCTCAGGTGCGGGCTGGCCCGACGGAAAAAGCGACCTCCGCCTGCGCGCCGGCCGCGGATCGCAGTCCGGCTTCACCCTCATGACGCGCGAGCCCGTGATCTGCGAGGATCTGCGGGTCGAGACGCGTTTCGAGATCTCCGACAATCTGCGCAAAAACGGAGTCGTGAGCAGCGTGAGCGTCATGATCGCCGCCGGCGTAAACCCCATGGGGGTGCTCACCGCGTTCAGCCGCTCGCTGCGCAAGTTCACGCAGGACGACGTCTACTTTTTGCAATCGGTCGCCAATGTGCTCACCGCCGCGATCGCCCGCCAGCAGGCAGAGGAAGCCATCCGCCAGGCCAGCGCGCAGGCCGACAAGGCCAACCGCGCCAAGAGTGAGTTCCTCTCGCGCATGAGCCACGAGTTGCGGACGCCGCTCAATGCCATCCTCGGCTTCACGCAGTTGTTGGAATTGGAAAAGGCGACGCCGAGCCAGATGGAAAGCATCGAGCACATCTCGCGGGCCGGGCGGCATTTGTTATCGCTCATCAATGAAGTGCTGGACATCGCCCGGCTGGAAGCGGGCCGCCTCGTGTTGCACACCGAGCCCATCGCAGTGGTCGATTTCCTGCAAGACACCGTGGATCTCATTCGGCCGTTGGCGCAGCGGCATAACATCACGCTCACCATCGATGTGAGCGCCGCCGATCACGAGCTCTACGTCGTGGCCGAGCGCCAGCGCATCAAGCAGGTGCTCATCAATCTTTTGTCGAATGCTGTGAAATACAACCGCGAGAGCGGGCAGATCTACGTGCGCACGGCGCGCGCCCCGCACTCGCGCGTGCGCATGAGCGTCACGGACACGGGCTACGGGCTGTCCCGGGAAAAAATCTCGCGGCTTTTCGTACCCTTTGAGCGCGTCGGCGCCGAGACGACGGATATCGAGGGAACCGGCATCGGCCTGGCGCTGTCGCGCGGGATCGTCGACGCTTTGCACGGCGCGCTCGGCGTCGAAAGCGTCGAAGGTCAGGGCAGCACCTTTTGGGTCGAACTGCCCGCGGCGACGAAGCCCGTGGAGAAGACGCAGACGCCCGAGGTGGCGGAGCCAAAGCCCACGCCGCAAGCGCCCGCGAGCCGGCTGCTCTATATCGAGGACCAGGATCTCAATCTGCGGCTGGTGGAGCGCATCCTGTTGCATCACCCGGAGTTTCATCTCATCTCGGCGATGCAGGGCCGCATCGCGCTGGACATCGCTCGCGAGCACCGGCCCGACCTCATCTTGCTCGACTTGAATTTGCCGGATATTCCGGGCGAGGAAGTGCTCGCGCGGCTCAAGGCCGATCCCTTGGTCCGCGATATCCCAGTTATTATGGTCAGCGCCGACGCCATGGGCACGCGCATCGAAAAGCTGCTCGCGGCCGGCGCGGCAAACTATCTGACCAAGCCATATAAGATTGCGGAGTTCCTGCGCGTGATTCGTGATACTCTGCAGAAACAGAATGGCGCGAGTTAGTCATGGGCTAACCTCGAACTCACCTATTAAGGCTGCTCATGTTCCTGAAGTTTGCGCCGCGCGAATCTATGTTTCGAATTCTGCATACCGCCCTCGTCACGTTGCTGCTTTCGGGCATCGCCGCCGCGGCTCCCCGGAGCTTCACCCACGCCGAGTACGTGGATCGGGTCCAGGCGATCTGGGCTGGCCAGATCATTGCCGTGGTGGCCTGCTGGCCATTTGAACACCAGACAGCGTCGACGGTCTGGATCGATAGCTTTCCAAAAAAATATACGGTCGCTCCGATCGATGACGATTGGTATTACGAAATGTGCGCCGTTCGGGCCTTCGAAAAATATGGCATTGGGATGACGGTCCAGCAGCTTGGACAGCAGTGGCTGGAGAATTCTTGCGGCTCGTGGGGCTCGAGCGAGCAGGCCCGGTTGAATCTCGCGCGCGGCATTCAGGCTCCGGATTGCGGGCATCCGAGATATAACAAACTCTGGTTTACGCTGGGACCGCAATTCAGCAGCGATCTGTACGGCGCGATCGCGCCGGGCCTGCCCAATGAGGCCGGACGCCTGGCGCGAGAGTTCGGCCATATCAATGGCTACGCCGAGGCCGTCGATGGCGCGGTCTTTACCGCCGGGATGATCAGCCTCGGCTTCGTCGAAGATGATCCGAAAGTCATTATACGGAAAGCCGCGCAACTCGTGCATCCCAGCTCACCCTATCGGCAATGTGTCGACCAAATCATCTCGATGGCTGATGCGGGCAAAACCTTCGAGGAGATCGTGGGCGCCGTGGAGGATCGCTGGCACATGGAATACCCGGCGACCAACAATGCGGTGAGCAACGGGGGAATCGTCGCGGCGAGTCTTTGGTTTGGAGAAGGCGATTTCTGGAAGACCGTGAATCTCTGCGCGCGCGCCGGAGACTTTACGGATGCGGATTGCAACGGCGCCAACGCCGCCTCGGTGATTGCGGCCATGCACGGCATGAAGGCGCTGCCGCCCGACTTGGTGGCGCAACTTGGCGACCGGATTGTCGGCAGCGAAATGGGCGGTGTGAAACTGACCCCGCCGGTGGATGAAAAGATTTCCACGCTTGCCGAACGAACGGCGGCGATCGGTGAGCAGATTCTCGTCAGGCAGGGGATCGCGATGGAGAGCGGTCGATTCACTCTGCCCATCCAGGCGCCGGTGACGCAGGCGGCCGAGCGCTTCACGCTGCCCGACCTCATGCAGTACTGGAATCCAGACTGGACGTTGGAGCGAGCCGGCTTCGGCGGCGCCGGCGGCGGGATGCCGGGCATCCGTGGCATCACTTGTTTGGCCGGTGACGCCCTCGCCACCTATCCGCGCGATGAAACGCGCGGCGTGGTCTTGCGGCGCAAGGTCAGGCTGAGTGACACGCCTTCGCTCGATCTTCAAGTGGGGTCCGCGCCGAATCGCGGCTGGGAGCTCAGTGTCTATGCGGACAATCGGCAGTTGCACCACGAACTCGTCATCGGCGGCGCGGCAAACGATCTCGGGTGGAAGTCCGTGCATGTGGATCTTGCGGACTTCGCGGGCAAGGAGGTCACCCTCCGGCTCTACCAGCGCGTGCTGATTTCGACCCGCGTGCCGGGCAATGCCTATTGGAAGGCGATCGAGTTGCGTTGATTGATTTATTACCTCCGAGGTAATTGAGGCGATTCCCTGCGCTCATATGGTGGATGCAGTTCTCGAGCGATCGAGACCGCGCAACTCTGCAAAAAAGATCCACATGCAAACCTACGAGACACCTGCTCAGGATAACACGCGAACCTTTCGCAAGACCCAGCCGCCCCGTTGGCTCCTGGATTTCTGGAAAGAAATTGATGACAAAACCTTCGGCGCCGGTTTCGAGTGCTTTGCCGAAGACGCCATTTGCCGGCTGGGGGTGGCCGAGTGGAATGGCCGCGAAACGATTCGCGAAAACCTGCGGGCTTTCATCGACACGGGCTTTACCGCGCTTCACGACGTGACCGAATTTTGGGATGGCGGCGCCATCAAGATTTTTCGCGGCATCGTGACGATGACGCCGGATGATCGGAGCAAACCTGTGGTCAAGCCGGTGATGACGCATTTCTTCTACATGGACGACGTAAATCCAAACCTGGTGCGAGCTTGGTACGGCTCAGTCGGTCCGGTCGCTTTCTGAGGCGCTCCGGAGCAGCCGACACGGCGCGACAAAGCGATGGATTGTGGACCGATAGAGAGTCCATAATCCTCGCCCGCGAAGACGCTAAACAATCATCATCATGCTTCCCGACGACGTGCATTTGCAAATCGGTTCGCTCCTCTATGAAGGCATTGATCAAATCGATCTTACTGGACCGTTCGAAGTGCTTTCCCGCCTGCCGAATTCGACCTATCGAATTTATGGAGCCACGATCGCACCGGTGCGAGACATACTAGGGCTCCGGCTGATGGCCGACGCCCTATTGGCCGAGGCGCCGCAACTCGACTTGCTGCACGTGCCAGGTGGGCCCGGGCAGGAGGCTTTGATGGAAGACGAAGAGGTGCTGGAATGGTTGCGGCGCCAGGCGGCCGGCGCGCGTTGTGTTTTCTCGGTCTGCACGGGCGCGCTTCTTCTCGGCGCCGCGGGACTCCTGAAAGGGCGGCGGGCGACGACTTTTTGGAATGCGATGTATCTTCTGCCCTATTTTGGCGCCGCGCCCGTCGATGAACGGGTGGTGATGGATGGAAGCTGGGTTTTTACCGCCGGCGTCACCGCGGGGCTCGATGGCGCCCTGCGCGTCGCTGCGGAGTTGCGAGGCGACAAAGTCGCGCAATCCATTCAACTCGGGATGGCCTACGATCCGGAGCCGCCCTTCCAGAGCGGCCGGCCGGAGACCGCGCCGCCGGATGTTCTCGCGGAGTCGGTTCGTTCCGGACAGGCGCTCTCAGACCGGCGGTTGGCCACCGCCCGCCGGGTGGCTGCGCGCCTGGAGATTCCTTTGCCGTCGGAAGGCTAAGCCGCCCGCCTCCATGAGTGCTCCCCAGCGACTACCAGACAAGCAGGCCCGGGTGCTCGGTGAACTTTTGCGCTGGTGGCGCGATGCGCGCGGAAAAAGCCAGCTTGAGCTTTCGCTCGACTCCGGTATTTCCCAGCGTCACCTCAGCTTCATCGAGAGCGGCCGCAGCTCGCCGAGTCGCCGTTCACTGCTTGCCATCGCTGAGGCGCTGGACATTCCGCTGCGGGAGCGCAACACGCTCGCGCTCGCCGCCGGCTTTGCTCCTTTGTATCCCGAGAGTGACTGGAGCGCGCCCGAGATGCATGCTATCAGCAAAGCCCTGGAGCGCGCCCTCCGGCAACACGAGCCTTTCCCAGCCTTTGTCCTGGACCGCAATTGGCGCGTGCTCATGAAGAACGAAGGCGCGCCAGGTTTCTTCAGCCATTTCATCGACCTCGAGGCCAACCCGCCTCCGCGCAATCTCTTGCATTTGATGTTCGATCCCAAGGGTCTGCGACCGTGTATCGCCAATTGGCCGGAAGTCGCGGCGAGCCTGCTGCAGCGCATCTACCGTGAATCAATCGGCCGGGTCGTCGATGACCAGACCCGCGAATTGCTGGCCCAGCTTCTGGCCTATCCCGATGTCGACCCTCGGTGGAGAAAGCCCGAAGCGCCCAGTGCGCTTCCATTCATTCCCATTGGCTTCGTTCACCGGAAAACACGGATCAATCTCTTCTCTCTCGTCACGACGATTGGGGCGCCGGCTTCCATTCCGGCGCAGGAGTTTCGGATGGAATGTATGTTTCCGGCCGATGAAGAGTCGGAAAAGTGTTATCGGCGTTTGATGGCCGATCAGCCGGGAAAAAAGAAAGGCTGACTCCGTCGATTCGCAAGGTGAGACTGGGATTCCATTTCATGGATTTGCATTTCTCGAATGATCACCTGTCTTGATGTCGACTACCGCACGAATGGCGCGTGCGCGGCCGCCGTTGTGTTCCAGGACTGGGCCGATGCCCAGCCGGTGGATGAGGTTTCCGTGCACCTGGCCAAGGTGGAAGCGTATGTGTCTGGCGAATTCTACCGTCGGGAGTTGCCGTGTTTGCAGGCGGTCATCGAGAAATTGCCGCCGGTCGAAATTTTGATCGTCGACGGTTACGTCTGGCTCGATGGCCCAGGCAAACCCGGCCTCGGCGCGCACCTTTACCGCGCCCTGGCCGAGCGGATTCCGATTGTAGGAGTCGCAAAGACAAGATTCCAAGGGGCGGATGGAGTCGTCGAAGTGCTTCGGGGAGCGAGCCTGCGTCCGCTCTATATTTCCGCTGTGGGCATTCCTGTGGATTTTGCGGCGAGCCAGGTGCGGGCGATGCACGGCGCGCACCGGATTCCAAGTCTCATTGCCAGGGTAGACCGCCTCTGCCGTGATCGCTAGGCCGCCGGGCATTACGTCGAGTTGCGCGCGGCGTCGGCGTATGTATCGTTGAATCATGATCTGGAGCCTTTCGAATGTTTCGTGGCGCCGCAAGGGAAGGGGAGTATTCGAGCCGGCTATGCGAATACTGGTAATATTCGTCGCGTCTGTCGCCAAGGTCGCGTTCGCCGTAGCGGCAGAACCACCGCTGCCAATGGGTTGGGTTTCGCTCGCGGAGCTTGCGGTAAATTCAAAAGGCGTTCTGGTGGCCACATTGCTGTCCATAGACAGTGAGGATCCAGGACCGCCCAATACGAGGGACTTCGATTCTCACTGGAAAGTCGTGCAGACTCTTAGGGGCAGCTATCCGCAAGAAGCCAAAATGAACTTTTTCGCCCAAACCTTCCCGGAGGAACATCGCGAACGAAAGCCGACGGTCGGCCAGAAATATATCCTCATCTGTTCAGCCTCCAACGCGACACAGATTGCCTGCGTCTTGGAATACAGCGAGTCCAAGCTGCAAGAGGTCCGAAAAATGTTTGGTGCGGAAACGAAATGATCTGAGCGACTGCAATGGCGTCGTCGGCCGGATGGACAGCTTAGCTGGGCGAACCATCTTTAGCCGTCCTGTAATGCATGTAATTGCCGAAATCCGCAGCCTTGCCGAAATTTTACTTATAAACTATGCGTCCACCCACATTTGTAAAACCTCCTGGACCAAGACACACCACCTCCGAAGACGCGGATGGGCTGGTTTTTCGCATCCCGACCAAGCGCAATGTGTTCGTGTGCCTTTTTCTGCCGGTCTGGCTCTGCGGCTGGGCATTTGGCGAGGCCTCAGCGTTGATTGCCCTTTTCACCAATGCGTCGAAGGAGCCCGCGTTTGGAGGATTTATGATGATTTGGTTGAGCATGTGGACGCTTGGCGGAGGATTCGCAACCTACGCTTTACTTTGGCAATTGAGAGGTTGCGAAGTGATCACTGTTTCGCCGACGGCGCTGGAAATCAAACGAGACCTTTTTGGTTTCGGGCAAGCCAAGCGCTACGATGTTTCCGAGATTCGCGATTTGCGGTTTGCGCCGCCCGCCTTTACCCCGTTCGACTTTCGCTCCAGCATGGCCTTTTGGGGATTAGGCAGCGGTGTCCTGGCTTTTGACTATGGGTACAAGACCTTTCGATATGGCGCCGGCATTGACGAAGCCGAGGCTCGCCTCATTCTTCAAAAAATAGTTTCCAGGCTCCCGCGTTTGACCGGTGACGCTGCTGAGTGATTTGCGTTTTGGATTGCATAAAGCAAACGGCCGACGTCGCGTAAAACGCGCGTCGGCCGCGAGCGGGGGGAATCCGTTCGATCTATTACTTCACCGGCTCCAGCACGATGTAGTCAAAGCACTCCGTGTATCCCGAGCTGCTGGCGTTTTTGCCGGTGATCGTAAACCAAAACCATTTGTCACCCGCCGTGGCCGGCTGCCACGTGCCAAGATCCATTTCCGTGTATTGCGCGGAGGAGGAGTAGAGGTCGTGGGTCGGGCCGACGTTGGACGGTGAATGATTGCCGGATTGCCCGATCGCCAGCTGGAAGGTGCCACGAGTGTCCATCTTCTTCACCCCGACGCGCACGTCGTATTTGCGGGCGCCGACATTTTCGGCCAGGAATACGATGGAATTGCCTACCGCATTCGAGTCGAGGATCACGCCGGAGCCGTTGCTGAAATTGCTGTCCGCGATGATGCGAAAATCGGGGCCGACGTAGCTGGCGACAGTTTGCGCTTCCACCTCGTACCGCGGCGGGATGACCAATTGGAGGCAGGTCGAGGCCTGGCATTCCATGTTCGTCGTGTCATCTGTGGCCGTCTGCGCGGTAAAGTTATTCCAGGTGATGTTGTAATCGGTTCGGCGTACACTCCAGGCCGCCGCGGCGTTGTTGAGCATCCAGGGATAGTAGCGGCTCCAGAGGTTGTTATCCCGACAGAAATAAGCCAGCCCCCGCATGTAGTTGTCATCTTCGCTGCTATCTGAGCGCCTCGACGTCGTGACGATCGGGTATTTGCTGACCACGTGGTCGGCGGCGAGAATCGCGTCGTTGTAGTAGCTGATCGTGCCGGTGACGTTGTAAAGGGCATTGGCCGCGGCGACGAAGCTGCCGCTGTTGTAAATGTTATCCGAAACGGAAAGGCCGGTGGACTTGATGCACTCGTTTACCTGGCCAGTGGTCGTGTTCAGCAGATTGGCCCGCACCCAGGCATACATAGCCTTGGCTTTGGTGAGGTAGGTAGAGTCGCCGGTGATCTGGTAGAGCGTGCAGCCCAAGGTGACGAACGGATCGTTGCTCAGGGCGCACTTCGACGCCAGCGTGGCCATGTTTTCCCACACTCCGCCGCCAAAGGTGCTGTCCCAGCCGCGATTGTAGGCGGTGTTCCAGGCGTACTCGCCCTGCGTGAGGTAGGTCGTGTTGCCGGTGATCTGGTAGCCGCGAATGCAGGTGGTCGCCATCCAGGCCAGGTCGTCGTTCCAGGTGTCGTTCGCCCAGTCGAAATTGTTTTGGGCGAGAAACGAGGCCATCAAGTCGACGACCAACTGCTTGTTCGTCGCGGTCTGGGCGCGGTCGTAGGCGTCCTGTGCCAGATTGATATCCGTCGCCTCGCCCCAGGTGCCGGTCGGCTTCACATTGCTGATCGTTTTGTGGTAAAAGGTCTGGCCGCCGGAACGAAGGAGGAAGGCGGAATTGTAGCCGGCGAAGGCCGCTTCGGCGACCGCTTCGGTCTGGGCGCGCGCGGTGTTGGCTTGGAGTGAAAGAGCCGCAAGGCCCATGGTGAGGATCGCCTTGCCGCTAAGAAGACGCTGCTTCAGCGATGGATTCGAGCAAGATACATGCATGATGTCTGGAGGGAGTTTAAGTGTAGTTTTACGGAGGGGAGCCGATGGTCGTTCCTTTGAGTTGGCCACATGAATCCTGGGGGGAATCACGGTGGGGGTCTGGGGAGAACTCTCGATTCCGCTGAGATCTTGCCTCACCGGCATGCAGACGCCTACCCCCCCAAGTGGAGGGATTGTAGATGACCCTCCCGTTGAGAATGGTCCGTCTCGAGAATGCATAATGCTTCCCTCAAGGCTTAGCCAAACCGTGAAGTGCACCATTGCCGTCCTAACTCTCTGTGCGACGCTATTCTTCGCGTATGTCAGTTCCTGGCATCGTTTCGTCGATGCGTATTTTGCAGAGCGCGAGTCCAGACGTGTGCTCGCCGCTGCGTCTACCGCGCAGCAGTTGCAAGCAGCCGTTGGGTCGCTTGGCGTTTTCTACACGTTTCCGGATAGATCGTGGCTGGCCATACGCTATCGCGATTCGCATGCAAGCATTTGGTCTGTTGCCGTCGCTCGGGATAGCGGCGGAAATTGGTATGAGAGTCGGGAGCACTTTTGCGCCGCCTTCAGCGTGGCTCAGCTTGAGCAAAGGATCCCCGCTTCCGTGCTTCCCGATACTCCATCTGACGCAAGAGCCCAATGGTTGCGCCAGCTCGGCGCCTCGCCCGATTTAGGGTCTGCGCGCCAGTGCCTGGCGGCCCACTTCACGAAGATCCGTTGACGCGTGGCTATGACGAAGCATGAAGCGGATGACTCGATGGAGCCGGAGCATTGGAATGCCTGCGTCCAGCTCATGTGCCGACCGTTCGAGAGTCTGAACCTCATTCAACGCCGGTCCGCCCTTGTTTTCCACTATGATGGCCATGTTCAGAATGGCGGTCATTCGTCGTACTTGGACTGATCCGATCGCGATGACCCTGCGCTACTCCTGGCCTTCCAGGCCGCGGCAAACTCAATTGCCTCGATTGATGACGACCGCGCCCGAGTGAAGCGGGGCGAGGAAGTAGCCCGCCGCCAGCACGCGCTTTTGGAGGATTGCGCCAGAGAAGTTGGCTTTGAGCGCCTTTTGACCGGTGGGAGGTTCGAAGAAGACACTGGTGAAGGAGCCTGTGAACAGGCCGGTCTTCGGATTGATCTTCACACTGAGCCCATCGGTATTTGCAGAGGTCTCGACCACTCGATTTTTTGGAGAGAGGTCGATCGTGTCGGAGAGAATGAGCGGGAGATCGCCATACCCCAGGGAAAGCGTCAGGGATTCGGTCGGCTGTGTCGAAAAATCCAGCGCTCGCTCACCCTTGGCGGGAGGAGTGTAGAGGCTGCCGACAAGGATCGTGGAGACCGAGAAGCCGTTCCGGTAGATGCCGGCTTTGGTCTGGGCCGGTTTCGTCCAGGACAGATTTCCGTCGAAATCGCTTTGATTGGGAAGATCCTCGAACTTCACCTGCCCATGGAGTGCGCCGGAGATCTTGTAAGGAAGCGTGGCAAAGAAAGCGAATGAACCGTCTGTCTTGACGAAGCCGCCGGCCGAAAGTGAGACGCCATCGCCTAGCTTTCCGACGACAGTTACCGCGCCGGCGGGCGTCACCTTGAATGTGGCGTACCCCAGGCCTGACGGAATGGTCTGCTCTGGAGTATCGAGGGTCACAACCACGCCATCGGCGGGGTATTTCGACCCGCCCGAGGTCACGTGAATCGCCGTGACCTTTCCCTCCGTAAGTTCGGCGGTCGCCGTGGCGCCGCTGCCGGCTGGGCTCGTGATGGTGACGAGCGGAGGCGTGGGGTAGCCAATGCCGGACTTCACGATGACAATGTCGGTGACCTTGCCATCCGCGACTGTTGCCGTGGCGGTGGACGGGATTCCGCTTGAGTTGAGAATGGATTGCAGCAGCGCCGTGTAAACGCCGGCCTGCGGAGCGGGCGTTCGGAGGGTATTGAAGCTTTCGCGGGAAAGCTGTCCCGCATAGGTATTGCCCCCTTGCGAGACCGTGACGCTGATCTGGCTGGTGGCGGGATTTAACGTCACGGCCAAGGTGAAGGGGCCGGCAGTTACCGTGGTGACATTGTTTAATCCGAAAGCGCCTTTGAAAGAATAGGTAGCGCTGCCGATGCGCAATTTGCCCGTGAAGCTTTCATTCCCCGTGAGGACCGCTGAGATATAGCCCGGATTCGGTCCCCCCGTGAGCAGGGCGTCGAAGGTTCCTTTCAATTGGTTTGCAGGATTGGAGATCTGCACTCCAGCGGTCCCCGTCAGGCCGGTGGAGTCTGTGACGGTGTAGGAAAACGTCTCCGTAGCCGATAGCGTTGCGAAGGCGACGCGCGGAGTATAGATGATCGATTTCTTATCCGCAGAGAGGCGCGCGCTGCCGAAGCGCGGGCTGGTCACAGCGGTCAGGACAAAGGTGTCCGGAGCGGAGGAGATGTCATTGGCCAGGACATCGAGTGTGAGCGGCGTGAGTTTGTTATTACCGCTGGCGAAAGTATCGCTCACAGCGCTCGGAGCGGGGCGGGTGACCGTCACGGTGACCGTGCCGCCGGCGTTGCCGCCGTAGCCGTCGCTCACCATGTACGTGATGTGATCCTGGCCGGAAAAGGTTTCGCTGTATTGCACGCTCACGCCATTGCCACTTTTCGAGAGGATTGCGCCATTGACGGAAGTCACCGATGTAATCGTGATGGTGTCGCCATCCAGGTCGGTCGATTGGAATGGGAGAGTGATCACTTGGGGCGAGCCGGCGGGGACTGAGGCGACGCCATCCGCGGCGGTGGGCGCGGAATTCGGCGTTCCCAGAGAAACGATGCCTCCCCGCGTCACGCCGGAAGCATTTTGCGCGACCGTGCGGTAGTAATAGTTGGTATGAGGCGAGAGGACCGTGATGGGGAACGTAACCAGAGCGAGGTCATGAGAGGCGGGGATCGCTTGCGGAGCCGTGGTCAGAAAGGTCGCCAAATTCGGATCGGCGCTGTACTCGAAGTAGACGCTGGCAGGGGAATCGTAGGCGACCACCTTTGCGTAAAGGACGAAGTCACTGGCGGAAAGACTGACTGAGCGGTCGGTGTAAACCGCGGGCGCGCCGGATACGATGGGGAGCAGCGTGGATGGGCTGGGTATGCCATTCACAAAAACGGTCAGGCGCGCATAGCCGGCCGGAAAATCGAAGATGGGTTTGGTGGTGAAGCTACTGCTCGTCTGATAGACCGTGGGCAGGGTTAGCGCCTGCCCGTTTGCGAGGCTTTCGAGGAGGGCGACCGGGTAATTCGCGCTGGAATCACGGGCGCCGCCGGAGCTGTCGCTTCCGAAGCCGCCAAAACCTGTGCCCGTGACCGTGAGAGCCTGGCCGGAGACAAGTGGTGCGGAGATGCCACTGATTTGAGCTTGGGCCGCCGCCGGATACCCCAGCCCCGGGTTGTAGAGCGTGGTGGCGCCAGATAAATTTCCGTCTACCAAGCCGCCCGAGATCAGCACTTTGCCCGTGCCCAGGCGGACGGCCGATTGGTTGCCGCGGTTGCCGTTCAAGGCGAGGCCCGTCGCCCAGCGGTCGAGGCCGGGATCATACAGCTCCGCCCCTCCGGCGGCATTTCCGCCGGTCGCGAGGACGCGTCCATCGACGAGCAGGGTGGCGGTGTGTCGGACACGCGACTCTTGGAGATCCGCAGCCGGGGTCCAGACGTCTGCCGTGGGATTGTAGAGCTCCGAGCTCCGGAGCGCATTTCCGTTTGCGTCATACCCGCCCGTCACGAGCACTTGTCCCGACGGCAACAGCGTGGCCGAATGGGAAAAGCGTGCGACGCCGAGGGCGCCGCCCGGTTCCCAGACGTTGTTGATGGGATCATACAGAATCGTCGTATTCGTCCCGTTAATGCTGGGCGTGCGGCCTGCCGCCAGGAGCACCTTGCCGCTGGGGAGCAGTGTAGCCGTGCCGCTGGAGCGAGGTTGATCGAGAGACGGCGCGGTGCTCCATACACCGGTGGCGGGGTCGTAGAACTCGCATTGAGCCCCGTCTCCGGAGTCCAGCAACCCGCCCGCGGCGAGCACTTGCCCGGAAGGGAGAAGCGTGGCGGTGGCCAGGATGCGGTGGGTGAGCGGAGCGCCGGTCGGCGCCCAGGCGCTGGTGACGGGATCGTAAATTTCGGCGGTGGCTGCATAGGCCCCAGACGGATCGGACCCGTACGCGACGAGCACCCGGCCATTGGGGAGCAAAGTGGCGGAGTGGAGATACCTTATGGATAACATCGAGCCCGTGGGCGACCAACTATCCGACCGTGGATCGTACAATGAGCACGTGAGAGAGCCCTGCCCGGAGTCATTCAAGCCGCCAGCCATGAGGACTTTGCCGCTCGGAAGTAGAGTAAATGTGGCATCCTGGCGCGTCAGTGGATTGACGCCGCCGAGACCGAGGAATGGCGCCGCGGAATCGTATAATTCAGCAGTAGGGGCGGTCGCTTCAACGCCGGAGACGAGGAGGAGTCGGCCATTGGGCAGCATCGTCGCGGTCTGAGCGGCGCGAGCGACGTTCGCGCTGCCACTTTCAGTCCATTTCCCCGTGGACGGATCGTACTGCTCGGCAGCAGCGATGGGCACTCCGACCTGCCCCGCCGGCGTGCCGCCTACGACGATCACACTCCCATTCGGCAGGAGCGAGGCCGTAGGGTTCTCTCGGTTCATGGCGAGACTGCCGGTCTGCGTCCATTGGTTGGCATTGCGATCGTAGACCTCGGCCGAGGCGGGCGCGCCGGTCGGGGCAAGCTCGCCGCCAGCCAGCAGCACGGTCCCGCTCTGGAGGACAGTGAGCGTCCCATGGAGATGCGAACTGACGAGACCGGTGGTCTCAAGCCAAGTATCGCTGGCGGGCATGTACACCTCTGCTTCCCCTGCGGAGGCATTGTCTCCGACCGCGAGCAATTCACCGGATGGCAACAGAACGACGGCGCTGAAATTCGCGGGCTGAATCGGCGCCCTGGCGAGGGTCCAGGCATCGGTCTGCGGATTGTAAATCTCGGGCCGATTGAGGCTCGATTCACCACCGAGGACGAAGATGCGTCCATCGCGGAGTCGCGTCGCCGTATGAGAGCGCCGCGCCGCATTCATCGGAGCGACCGATTTCCAGATGCCGCCGGCCGGATCGTAAATCTCCACGCTGCTGAGCGCACCGGAGCTTTCGTTGGAGCCGCCGGCGGCAAGGACCGTTCCGTCCTGCAGCAGGGTCATGGTATGGGAGCGCCGCGCCGAGGTCAGACTTCCGGTGATGGACCAGACGCCCGCGGCCGGATCGTAGACCTCCGCAGAGGCTTCGGTGGCGGAGTCGCCGGCTGAGTTGGCCCCGCCGGCGAGCAGGACTTTGCCATTCAGCAGAAGCGTAGCCCCGGCGTCCACGCATTCGGTTCCCGCGGGACTGCCCGTGAGCGTGAAACTCCCCGCGAACGCCCGGGGCGCGAACTCGGCCGCCGCCAGGCCGGCGAGAAATAAAATGCGAAGATGCACAGACCGAAAAGGGATGGAGCACATGGCGGAGCGAAGGAGTAAGAGATCCAAAACAGAGAAAGCCGCAGGGCGATATTCCGGCGAGCGTTCAGCTCAACTGCAGAAAGCGCCGGCTCGGCGACGAAAGCGGGGCGACGTTTCTCGCGATTTCGATCCTCGTCAAGGGCTGGTGAGAACGTTCACTGACTTAGGAAAACAGCTTCATGGCAACCCGTGATGGGCCTGCGCGCCATCCGTTAACGGTGAGTGCAGAACCAGTTGGATTTGGGCTCTGGAACAAGAGCCGTGTTTTGCAGACTCTCGCACGGCTTGCCACCGCGATTTGGCCCAACTCCCGGGCGGATATTCCCTCAGTCTGGACGTTGTGGGAACCGTCGGCCGGCCGGGATCGACCGAAGAGCGTATTCGGCATCGCTTCACCCCTCGCGAAACATCTGCAATCCAGCCACTTGCCTCGATATTGCATAGTTGCGGCTAAGGGTGAATGCTTCTCCGGGTCAAAGCGTAATGACATGCCCCGGTTGTTGATCATGATGATTCCCCCCAACCCCTTTCGCCTTCCGGCCTTGGGCGCGTTGTTTTTTGCCTGGGCGCTTTCGCTGCCCATGCGTGCGGAGCAGGGGAGCGATGCCGTCTTCGTCGCCCAGCAAGCCGCCGAAAAGGAGGCCTTTACGGGAAAAGCCGCCCCTTTCATCAAGAACTACTGCTTCAAGTGCCACAGTTCCAAGCGGACCAAGGGCCAAGTCAATTTCGAGCCCGCGCTGGCCAATCCCGGCGACGCCGCCTTCAGCAAGGCGTGGAAGCAAGCCGTCGCGAACGTCCATACCCACGACATGCCGCCGGACGACGTGGACAAGCAACCGACCGACGAGGAGCGGCAGGCGTTCGTCGACTGCATCGCCAAGGTAAAATTCCTTGCTCCGAAGGATCCCGGGGCCTTTGTGCTCCGGCGACTGACCAAGGCGGAGTATGGCAATACCCTGCGCGATCTTTTTGGAGTAGACCCGGCGCTCGTGAAGGAATTGCCCGACGAGGTGAGCGGCGAGGGGTATTTAAATACGCTCTCTCCCCTGCAAATGGAGCAGTATCTCGGGATCGCCGATGCGGTGCTCGACCAGGTCCTCGCTCCGGCGGGAGAGCCGCCGACCGCGGTTCAAAAGCGTTGGCTGGGTGAACCGCCGGCGCCAGGAGCGGACGAGCGCTCGGCCGCCGCAACCGTGGCCCGCACCCTGGCCCGAGGCGCCTATCGCCGGCCACCTTCGGAGGGCGAAATCGGGGTGCTGCTGAGCGTCTTTGATCTGGGAAAGAAAAACCAACTCGCCTACCCGGCGGCCCTGCGCCTCATGCTCGAGGCCGTCCTCGTTTCGCCGCAGTTCCTCTTCATTACCCCAGCGGTGAAGGCCGCCGACGGCGGCGAAGTCGTGCCGCTGGATGATTACCAGCTGGCGTCCCGATTGTCGTACCTCCTGTGGGCGACCATGCCCGATGCCGAATTGGCAGGCCTGGCGGATGAAGGGAAACTCCACCAGCCCGCGGTGCTGAAGGCGCAGGCGCAGCGATTGCTCGAAGATCCGCGGTCGCGGGCGCTTTTCGATGGCTTTGGCGCCCAATGGCTGGGCGTGGGGAATCTGGAAAGCAAGACCTTCGATACCGCAAAATTCCCGCAGATCACCCCGGAAATGCGGCGGGCCATGTACGAGGAGACGCGCCTCTTTTTCGAGAGCATCGTGCGCGAAAATCGCAGCGTGGGGGATTTTGTGACCGCGGATTACACCTTCCTCAATTCGACCCTGGCCCCGATTTACGGCCTCGGCGACTCGGTTGCCGGCTCGCAGATGCGCAAGGTGAGCCTGAAGGATCAAAATCGCGGCGGCATACTGGGGATGCCGGGCATCCTCGCGACCACGTCTTTTCCGAATCGCTCGAGCCCGGTGCGCCGCGGCGTCTGGGTGCTGGAGCAGGTGCTGGGAGAGGAAGTGCCGCCGCCGCCGCCAAACGTCCCGGCGCTCGACAAGCAGGACGAAAAAGCCGTTGCCAATCTGACCCTCCGCCAGCGCACGGAATTGCACCGCACCAATCCAGTCTGCGCCAATTGCCACAAGATCCTCGATCCCATCGGTTTCGGCCTGGAAAACTTCGACGCCATCGGCCGCTGGCGCGATCAGGACGATGCCGGCGGCGCCATCGACGCCGTGGGTGAATTGCCCAGCGGGAAGCACTTTTCCACTCCGGCCGAACTGAAAGCCATCATCGCCGCGCGCCGGGACGACCTCACGCGCACCCTCGCCGCTCGACTGCTGGCCTATGCGCTGTGCCGTCACCTCGAGGGCTACGACGAGATCCTGGTCGATGAGATGGCCTCCACCATCGCCAACGATGGCTATCGCATGCAGACGCTCATTACCGAAGTCGTCACCAGCTATCCCTTTACCCATCGCCGCATCACGGAACAACTCGCCTCCAAATGAACAGCCACGCCTTCATTGACCGTCGCACCTGCCTGAAAGGGCTGGGCGTTGCCCTTGCCCTGCCGCTCCTCGAAACCATGGGCTGGGCGGAGACGTCCAGGGAGAAAGCGGTGAAGCCTCCGGTGCGGCTCGGGTTCATGTATATGCCGCACGGCGTCATCATGGATCAATTCTGGCCCAAGGATCCGACGAGCTTCCTCACCTCGCCTCCGCCGGCGCTGGCTGCGCTGATCCCGGTGCTCAATCACTGCCTCCTGGTCAAGGGCATCTCGGGCGTGCCGATCGCGCCCTTTAACGGTGCGCCCCATGCGCTCGAGCTTTCCACCTGGCTGACCGCGACGCTGCCCGACTCGCACAAGCGGAACCAAATTAACATCGCGATTTCCGCCGACCAGATCGCCGCCAACTATGTGGGCCATCTTACGACTTTGCCGTCCCTGGAGCTGGCCACCATGCCCCAGACGCATAAGGAGAACCAGGAAGGGCTCAATGAAGGGTACTACTCGCATTGCAGCTACCGCTCGGCAACGCAGGCCGTCCCGGCGGAAATCAATCCGCGCAGCGTGCTCGCCCGGCTTTTCAACAAAACCGAGCCCGGCGCCGTCGGCAGCAAACCCGGGGCCAGCCCGCTGCAGCGCAGTATGCTCGATCTCGTCATCGGCGGGGCGCGGGAATTGCGCCGCGCGCTGCCGCAGGATGACCAGCACAAGCTGGACGAATACCTGGATAGCGTGCGTTCCGTGGAGCGCCGCATTGCCGCCATCGAATACCGCCAGAAGGAAGCGGCGCTGGAAAAGTCCGGCGTCAGCGCGACGAAGCGCAACGATTCCGACTCCCCGCCCATCGAGGTCAAAATTCCGCTCGGTGACAAGCGGAGCGAATACATGGAAGTTATGTGCGACCTGAACGTGCTCGCCTTCCAGACCGATACCACGCGCGTGAGCACCTACATCGGTTCGACACCCAATGGCGTTTCTTATCCGGAACTTGGGTTCAACGACGAACACCACTCCCAGACGCATCACAACAACAAACCGGAGCAGGTCGACAAAGTCGCCAAGATCACCGCCTTCAATATCGCGCAATTTGCCTACATGGTAAAGAAGATGGCCAGCCTGCGGGAAGGCGACGGCACGCTGCTCGATAACTGCATCATGATGTGGGGCTCCGGTCTGGAGGACGGAAACAAGCATACTCGCGAAAACCTCCCCTTCATCGTCGCCGGCCGCGGCGGCGGCACGCTCAGCGCCGGGCGCTTCATTGCCGATATCAAGGGGAATCAGGGTGACCTGCTGACCACATTGCTGACTTGCGCAGGGGTGCCGTTGGACCGGCCGATTGGAATTGCCACCCGGCCGCTCACGGAGATGATGGTCAGTGCATGAGATTCCGCCAGTCTGACTGTCTTTTTGAAGAGGCAGGGCGCGACCCCGAGCGGCGCGCCCGGTTGATCGAGCGCTTGCAGCAGACGCGGTTCCCTCGTCACCACCGATGAAAGTCGAGTGTCAGAGTTGTTTTGTCGACGTCATTCCGATGGCGGATGGACATTGTCCGGCCTGCAATGGACTGCTCGACGGCAAGGATGGGGCCATGACCAAGGTGACCGTCTTTGAACGCGATCGACCGGCAGAAATCTGTATGCGCTGTGGCGCTGCGGCTTCCGCGATAATTCGAATACGTCGCAAGGCGCGCAATCATAATTATCAACCCACTGCAACATCGAGAGTGGACGCAAATCCGCTGGCGCTATTGTTTAATTTGGTTGCCGGCAAATATCATCAAAAGGTAGAGGTGGCGGTCCCGATATGCGCGAGTTGCCGAAGCAGCGGGCCGGGAGAACCGCTTTATGTGGACTACGAATTACGCTCGATGACCTTTGTCGGCCATAGAACTTGGAGAGAGAGTGTTGAACGCGAGCGCAAAACCTCGAAGGGGTAAGTATTCAAGCGCGCCAGCCGCGATGCCCGGCGCTTTGCCGGCAACCCAGTTTTCTCACTCGCCGAGGTCACAAACGCATGATATTCTGTCAGTCAGATCGGATTTTTGAAGCGGCAGGCCGCGATCCTGAGAAGTGCGCCCGGTTGATCGAGCGCTTGCAGCGAGCCCGGAATGGCCTCTTATTTGTTATCGTCGGAATTGTTTTGATCCCGGTGGCTTTCGTCCTTTGGGCGTGCATTCCTGCGATGCGCTGGTTTCTATTTCCCAGCTCCCAAATGCCATCGAGACCGATTCGGTTCATGACGTGCTTTCTTCATTTCAATCTTTACCATTCCTCCCGTTATTCCTTTTGCTTGCAGGCAACGTCCTGGGTCTGATCCAGACCGACATCTGCATCAGGATGCTGCTCTTCATACGTGCGCGAGCGAATGTATCTAAAGTGAGTCAAAGCTAGCGCTCGGTTGGCTGTCGAATCGGAGTTGAGCAGGTTTACGACGCTGGTTGGCTCTCCTCCGAATGGCGAAGTTTTTGAAGTTTCGATGAGCGGGTTCGGCCTGCGACGGCAGAAATCATCGCCGAACCTCGCTTCGATCACTTGCTCGAGGCGTATACGGGCATTCTCGATGATTACGATATCGGGTTCTCGCTCAACGATGAAACAGAAGCCCTTGACGAGGTCACCCAAGGCCGGCGTGCCTGGATCGTCGTTTCCGGGGAGGAGGCGCCAACGCTGCAAAAGCGCGTTTCGCGCATCAAAATCACTGGAAAAGACGCGTCCAACTATCTCGGAGATGAAACTTCAAAATCGGATCTGGAGGCCCTTCAGCTTTTACACCGTCAGTTCACAGACGTTATTGGGAGAATCGAAAGTTCGCAAATTGGTCTGTTGCGATGCGACCTATAGTCTGATCGAAATGCGCCGTTGGCGCTCGGTCGCTATCTTGGATCGACCTAGGCCGTGTTTCGCTACGGCGTAGGCGCAAAAAATGGGGCGCGCCGGAGGTAGGCGCCATACTAAACTTACGACACCGCCCCGACCGCTTCCGTCGCGCCTTTCGGCGTGCTGCCGGAATTCCGCTTGGGCAGATCTGGATCGAGGAAACCGAGCGCATGCGGCGGCTTGATGACGCGCACGCCTTCCTGCTTCTGCAGATCGGCGATCTGCGTGTGCAATTGGACCATTTGCGTCCAGTGAACCTTCGGGCGGAAGTGATGCTCGGCGTGGTAGCCGTTGTAGAACCAGACCCAGTTGTAGAGCTTGTCGTAGCTGCTCACACCCCAGGCGATGGGCTTGTCGGGATTGCCGCCGTAGTGGCGGTAGTAGCCATTCAGGTAGCTCAGGCAGTGGCCGAGATACATGAAGGGAAGGAAGAACAGGATCATGCCCTTCCAGTTGTAGAAGAATTCACAGGTCAGGATCACGACCAGCGTGCCGAGTTCGATCTTGGCCCACTTGGCCTCTTCGCTGCCGCGTTTCGCGAGTTCGCGGCTGAGCTGCGGGACTTCCCGGAAGAAGCTCAGGAAGGTATAGGACCAGGGATTCTCCGCCTCGCCGTGATCACCGTGGCGGTAGATGGAAATCCAGTCGATCGTTTCGCCTTTCTCATCCTGCTTGTCGCTGTTCCCCTTGTGGTGCTGGACGTGCACCACGTCGTAGTAGACCTGCACGAAGCAGCAGGCGACCGATTCCACCACGCTGAAGAGCCGGTTGAGCAGCGGGCTCCGGAAGTAGGGGTTGTGGATGAAGTTGTGGGAGATGCCGTTGATATTCCACGAGATGCTCACCGAGTAAATGAAGCCGAGGATGAGCATGGCCCACAGAGGCAGCCTGGGGTACAGATAGAAGAGCGCGAAGAAATAGGCGAGATGAACGAAACCCAGCGCCACCGGGATGATGTCACAGCGGGTGTGGGCGAAAATCTTGGAGTCGGTCTTGGGTGGATCGATGCGAATCGGGTCGGCCATAGGAATGTGCAGTCTTCGAAGGAAAAGGGTCACTTGATAGAGTGGTCGGGACAAATTGCAAGTCCGGAGGCGGAGGGGGCTGGAACCGCGATTGAATTTAGCCCGGGCGCAGGGAATGCTCCGGCCCCTTTCCCAATTTTTTATGGAATCAGCACCCCAAAATCTGCCGACCGAGCCTCTGGCGCAGCCTCCCCGGCTCGTGAGCCGGGCTCGCTGGCTGGGCCATCTGGTCATCCTGGCGGCGCTGCCCATCGCTGTCGCGATCGTGGGCCTGGCGCATCGCGGGGCGGACCGGCCAGCCCTGACGCATGGCGTGAGCGGGCTGCTGCTAGTCTGCGTAAAGGAACTCCTGATCACCGGCGTGCTCTTTGGCTTCGCTTGGCTCCTGTCGCGAGCTTCGCGCGACGATTTGCTCCTCCGCTGGCGGCTGGGGTTTTGGGCCATCCCGCTGGGCCTCGGCTACTCCGTCGCCATGCGCATGATCGTAGGCGTGACGCTTGGCCTCCTCGCCGGGATCCTGGTCGTCTCGAGGGTGATATCTGCCGAGCACTTGCAGGAATTTGTGATGCAGAATCGGCCGAAGGTGGAGGTGCTCATGGACGTGCCATTGCTGCAGGAGCGCACGCTGTATTTCTGGCTCAGCATCACGCTCGTGAGTTTTGTCGTGGCCGGCCTTCGGGAAGAGCTGTGGCGGGCCGGTATGCTTGCCGGCTTGCGTCGCGTCTGGCCGGGGGTCTTTGGCACTCGGGCCGGCGAGATGGCCGCGGTGGTGGTCGTGGCGCTGCTCTTTGGCCTCGGCCACGCGCCACAGGGGATCATCGCCGTCGTGCTCACAGCCTTCATCGGGCTCATTCTGGGAGGGGTGATGGCGGCTCATCGGTCAGTCTGGCCAGCCGTGATCGCGCATGGCGCCTTCGATGCTGGGAGCATCATCATGCTGGCTTTTTTGAATCCGGACCTGCTTCGGCAGTTCCATCTTCATTAGGCTTGCCTCGAAACTCCTGCCCATTAAGATCGCAGCGATTTCGGCTGACTTCCAATTCCTTTAATTCCCCTCTCGAATATGAACCGCGCCATCCCGTTCATCGCCCTGGTATTGGCGTTGGCCTTTGGCTCCCTCGGCGTACAGGCCGCCGATCCACTTCCGGCCTTTGCCGTGCACATCACCGGCACAGTCCAGCGGACCGTCGGCATGACGCAGACGGACGTGAGCAAGGCTCGCATCCAGGCGCAGAATCTCACCAACGGGTCGCTTTTTGCCGAGTTCAACGTCTCGCCGGATGATTACACGCTGGTCCTCAGCCTCGAGGACTATGCTCTGGAATTTCTGCCCAACCGGGCCAGCTCTGGCAAACCGACCGTCAGGATCTTCATGCTCGGCTTAAAGAACGCCCACGCGCTGGACGCTGCCGCTCAATCCGTGCCCTTTCAGCAGGACATCACCTCGAGTCCAGATGCGGCCAATACCCTATTTGAAAACTGCGAAGGCCGATTCATCGGAGTCTTTCGGCTTCAACCGCCGTTGAAGGATCCGGCGGCGCTGATCTTCGCGGGCGTCAAGGGTGTGGCGTACGTCTCCGGGCACGACCCGAGCACCGTGGCCCCGGTGCCTCCGGTGGAATTGCGGATCACGACGGGGAAGGCGTTTGTGCAGCAGCCGTAAGCGCGGCTGAGAGTGGCGCCCCAAAGTAGGTGAGGTTTGTAACCTCGCGCGGTGAGAGGGAGAAGCGGCGGGGCGCGCATGGACACGCGTCACCTCACTCGATATGCTCCGGCTGAAACCCCATGCCCACGATCCGCGCAGCGACTCGCCGGATGATCGGCGCAAAGAGCGCGAGTAGTTTCCGCACCGGGAAGGGGATATTGAGCGCCGCGCCGTCGCGGAACATACGGTTGTGGATCCGCCGCTGAAATGCCTGAATGCGGCGCGCGGGCGATTCCCGGCGATGCTGCACCGCTTTCAGATCATCCAGCGTACAGGCGCCGTTTTTGAGCTTTTCCGCGAGGAGATTGGCGGTAGCCACGGCATCCTGGATCGCCAGATTGATTCCCACGCCGCCGGCCGGCGACATGGCGTGCGCTGCGTCGCCAATGCAGAGCAGCCCTGGCTTCTGCCATTCCGGGATGTGGTTAATCTGCACCGTGAGCAATTTCACCTTGTCCCAGTTGTCTAGCTCGCCAACGCACTCCTGAAATTCCGGCACCGTGGCCACAATGCCGGCGCGGAAGGCATCCAGGCCGGCGCTCTTGATTTCCTCAAATGTGCCTTTGCGCACGATTTGGCCGATCTGGAAGTAGTCGCCGCGCTCGATGGTCACCAGCATCTTGCCGTTCCGGATGTGGCCGAGCGTCTCGGTGACCCCTTTGGACGGCTTTTTGAGGTGAAACCAGAGCACGTCGATCGGCACGCCTTCGTCGATCGGCTTAAAGCCCGCGCGTTCGCGCACCGTCGAACTCCGGCCATCGGCGCCGACGACGAGATCGGCGCGAAATTCCAGGGCCTGCCCATCCGATTGCGCACCGACGCCGACCACCCGGCCATTTTCCTCGAGGAGGCCCGTGACCTCCGTTTTCATCCGCAGGTGAAAGGCTGGGAGGTTCTCCGCCTGCCGGGTGAGGAAATTCAAGAAATCCCACTGCGGCATCAGCGCGATGAATTTGCAGCGCGTGGGCAGATGGGAGAAGTCCGGACCGGGGATCAGCTTGCCGTTGAGATCGAGCCAGAGCTTGTGGAGCTTCTGGTGGGGCAGCTCCAGGAACTCGTCCAGCACGCCCAGCTCATGCATGAGCTCCAGGGTGGAGGGGTGAATCGTGTCGCCGCGGAAATCGCGGAAGAAGTCGGCGTGCTTTTCCAGCACGAGACAGTCGACGCCTTTGCGGGCGAGCAGGTAGCCCAGCATCATGCCCGCCGGACCGCCTCCGACGATGATGCAGCGATGGTTGGATGAAATCTGGCTCATAGCGTTCCCCCGGGTAAATCAGTGAATCGCGGCTCACGGGCCGCCGGCCACCCAGATACCGAATGTCCCTCCGGTAAATCAATCAGGACATTAGGCTTTTCTTTCCGGGGAAAGATGCGGCATTGGATGGGTCCGCCACATGCCGATCCAGTTCTTCAATACCTACAGCCGCCAGCTCGAGGAGTTCCGTCCTCTCGATCCCGCGGGAAAGCGCGTGAAGCTCTACACGTGCGGCCCGACGGTGTACAACTACGCGCACATCGGAAACTTCCGGGCCTACGTCTTCGAAGACCTGCTCCAGCGGCACCTCGAGGTGCGCGGCTACGAGGTGCACCGGGTGATGAATCTCACGGACGTCGACGACAAGACGATCCGCAATTCCCGCGCTTCCGGGCAGCGGCTCGCCGATTTCACCCAGATCTACAAGACGGCCTTCTTTGACGACTGCGCCGCGCTCCGCCTGGAACCGGCCCGCGAGTACCCGTCTGCGACGGAGCCGCAGTATATCGCAAAGATGATCGAGATGATCCGCCTGCTGGAGGAAAAGGGCATCGCCTACCAGGCCGAGGATAAATCAGTCTACTTCCGCCTGAGCAAATTTCCTGCGTACGGCCAGCTCGCTCACCTGAACCTGGAGGAACTGCGCCCCACGGGCCGCATCAGCAACGACGAGTATGAAAAGGAATCCGTCGGCGACTTCGCGCTCTGGAAGGCTTGGGACGAAGGCGACGGCGACGTGCACTGGGAGAGCCCATGGGGCCAGGGGCGTCCGGGTTGGCACATCGAGTGCAGCGCCATGGCCACCGCGCTGCTCGGGCCGGAGCTGGATATCCACTGCGGCGGGGTGGACAATATCTTCCCGCACCACGAAGCGGAAATCGCCCAGACCGAATGCTGCACCGGCCTGAAATTTGTCCGCTACTGGCTGCATTGCGCGCATCTCATGGTCGAGGGGCGGAAGATGTCGAAATCCGAGAACAATTTCTTCACCCTGCGCGATCTGCTCGAGAAGGGCGCCACCGGCCGCGAGATCCGCTTCGCGCTGCTGACTTCGGCCAATTACCGGCTGCCATTGAATTTCACCCTGGCCGGCCTGGAAGGAGCCCGCACTGCACTCACGCGCATCGACGAGTGGGTGAAGCGCATCGCCGAACACGCTGGCGCCGCCGCGCCGGAAGAGACGCCGCTTTCCGAGCAAGCGGTGAAATTCTTCGCCGCGCTCGACGACGATCTGAATATCGCCGGCGGCATGGGGCATCTCTTCGACCTCGTTCGCGATAGCAATCGCGCGCTGGATCGCGGCGAACTCTCCGCCGGCCAGGCCGCGCGTCTCGCCGCGGACTGGCAGCAGATGAACCGTGTGCTTGCCCTGGAAGCCGATGTTCAGGCCATTCCCGCCGAAGTGCTGAAGCTGGCCGAGGAGCGCCAACAGGCGCGTGCGGCCAAGGACTGGAATGCCAGCGACGTCTTGAGAGACCAGATCGCCGCCCTCGGCTGGGTTGTAAAGGACACAAAGGAGGGCGCAAAGCTCACTCCACGCTGACCGGATGCCGGCGTTTTGAGCGCCGGCAGCGTTTCGACTTGATCAAATTGCATCGTCCGCTTTCCCATTTTGCAAATCTGGGTTACTAACCCGGCCCACGGCCCTATGCCCGACCCATTTTCTCCTTCGACCTATCTAGATCTCAATCACACCGAGCACCGGATGCTCTTCGAAAACTCCGTGAATGTCTGGGACGCGCTGAAGCAAATTACCAGCTATCTGCAATTCCGGCTCAAGCCCTCCATCCAGGGCCGGAGCATCGGCAAGCCCTTCATCAGCGGCGCGGTGTTTATCGGAAAGGGAACGGTCATTGAACAGGGCGCGATGATTAAAGGGCCGGCCTGGATCGGCGAAGGCTGCGAGATCCGCAATGGCTGCTATATCCGGGAAAATGTCATCGTCGGCTCGGGCTGCGTGCTCGGGAATTCCTGTGAATTCAAGAACAGCATCATTTTCGACGAAGCGCAGATCCCTCATTTCAACTATGTGGGCGATTCCATCGTCGGCTACCGCGGGCATCTCGGCGCGGGAGTCGTCGTTTCAAATGTGAAGCTGGACCATGGCGAGGTCACCATCCAGACGCCGATGGGACACATCCCGACCGGATTGAAGAAATTTGGAGCCGTGATCGGCGACCGCGCCGAGATCGGCTGCAACTCGGTGCTCAATCCCGGCTCGATCATCGGCCGAAATGTCGTGATTTATCCCGGCACCATCTGGCGCGGTGTGGCCCCGGAAGACAGCATCGTGAAGACGAAGCAGACCTACGAGGTGGTGTCGCGGAAGTAACTAGCTATTCTTTGCGAGCTCTTCCTCGACGGCCGCGCGCAATTCGCCGTATTCGGAATTGAGTTCGGAGCTCACTTCTTCGAGGAGATAGGGCGCTGTCATCATGGGCTCGAATTTTTCGAGGCAGGCCGGCTCGATCTGGGCGGGATTTTCGCCAAGCTCTCGCAGGGTCGCGACCGTATCGCGCCCGGTGGTCTGTAGGGCGTCGAGCGTTTTCTGCGCATTCCGGGCGATGTCGGCGATTTTTCGACATTGCGTTTGGCGGGCGAGTCCGCGCTTGAACCGTGGTTTGGGATGGGCCTGGAGGTAGTCGTCGGCCAGTTTCGCAAGACGTTGGATGGCGTTTTCAACCTCGTCGCCCGGCCCGCCGAGGCCGAGGATGACGCTGACGGAATCCATGGCCTGGACTACGCCGTTCAATTTCGATTTGCCGATTCGGCCGTTGGCCCGGATTTCCGAGACGACGTCTTCTTGGAAATAGGCTGTGAGTTCGGCGGATGCTTCCGAGATGGCTTGGTCGCGTTGCTGTTGTTGCGCGCCGATTTTGGCTGTCAACTTCTGGCGCTCCGCGTGGGCCTTGAAGTGCGCCGCCTCGACTGCGGTCTGAGCCGCGAGCACCGCTTTTAGAACATCGACGAAAGCGCCCGCGCCATTGGCCGCAGCGACGATCGACGGGTCTCGCGACGGCTCCTGGGCCAGCGCGGCGACGTCCGCTCTGGCGGCGCGAAGATATTCCCATTTCGAAAACAATAGGATGCCCACGTTTGCCGGCGTGAAGTTTCGTCGGAAGACGACGCGATATTTCTTCGCCGCAGCGCAAGCCGCCTCGGCGCCGAATTGCTGAAACTCCTCGACTGCGGTCCTAAAGAGGTCCGCGACATTGTCGAGTTGCGACGCCAGATTGCCTCCTCCCTTGGCTTTTGCGACGGTCGGACCCAGACCGTCGAGATTCTCGAGCGCCGTATGGAGACATCCCACTTGCTCGAAGAGATTGGCATTGCCCATTGGCAGTTGGCGCGCTCCGGCGGACGCGCGCGCTTTGTTATATCGGGCGAGCGCCTCCATCGCGCGGTCGCCGCCGTAGGCGGCAAACTCTGCTTTGTGCGACTCGAAAAGCTCCGCCACCGCGTCGAGCCGCGGTCCGACTTTTCCCGCGCCCTCCGCGGCGAGTTTGATGATTTCGGCTTCGTGATTATTGGCTAGATCGGCCAGCAATGCGCTGGCCTCTTCCAGGGCTTCGAGCTTCGCCGGCCATTTTTCATTCTTGGGATCCGCCAGGGTCATTTCGGTTCGGCCGCGGAAATTGGCGAAGCGCCCGAGCGAATCGTCGCCGCCCAAGGTGCGGAAGCGCAGACCTTCGGGTGACCGTGGGTGGCGCTCTTCGGAGGCGATGATCTTCCTCATGTCCACACCGTCGAGCTCCTGCGGCGTCCAGCCGAGTTCGCCGAGCTTCGCTTCGAGCGGCGGCGGGCCGAGGATGGCTTTGATCTGGGTAAATGTCAGCTGACTGGTATCCCAGCCAGGCGGGACCGGTCCTTTTACCGTCGAATCGCAGATCTGCAGTTTGAGCTGATCGGTCAGCTGCCCGGGATCGAATTGCCGCTCCTTCAGCGTGGCCTCCAAATCCCCGGGATCGCGGCTGCGCATTTCCTCCGCCGTGGTGAGGATGTCGTCAAAGGCCGCGAATACCAGATTGTCGGGCTTAGGCGTGAGATGACTGAAGCGACCAACCGAAATCCCATACTGTTGGCGCAGGGTTTGTTCCGAAAGTTTGCCTTTTAAAATCGTTTGGTACTCCTCGAGATTGTTCCAGCGAGGATCGACGCCATTCATCGCGAACCGCCGGCGACATTTCCCTTTGGCGTTGTGCATGGCGTGCACGAGTTCGTGGCCCATGACCAGGAAGCGTGGGGAAAAAAGCACGTCCCCGTGATCGCTCGACGCGATGAAATCGCTGTCTTTCGATCCAGGGACTAACTTCACGATCGAAGGTGTGCCCACTTTGTTATCAGTGTTCTTGAGCGTGCCCCGCGGGCGGCCGCAAGCCGGCTGGTGATTCGCCATGAATTGGACAGGATGCTTGCCGTTGTTGAGCTTGTTGACCAAGTCGCGTCCGGCGGGGCTTTGCAGGAGACGTCCAAAATCAGCCAGGATATCCATGCGGAATTTCTGCGCAGCCTGGCCATTGGGAATCTTGAAGCTGCCCACGGCGGGTGTTTTGACGGAGATTTGTCGCCCAGGTCCCGGTTCTTCGCCGTCGCTTTCGACGAGCGCTTGCCAATGCTGTTGGAGCTGCTCCTTTGCTTCCTCCGAGAGGGCGGCCTCGTTCTCGGCGGAGAGGGGCAGGGGCAGCCCTTTCTCGACGACCGTCGCGATCATCTCATCATGCACCCGCTGCAGCAGATCGGCCATCGCCACAGCGTCCGCCGAGGGCGGCAGATTCTGTCCGGAGCGGCGATTGTTCCATTTGAAGACCACGTCTTGCAGCCGGTAAATGAGCGCAGCTTTCGCCTGGATATAACTTTTTTCGGCGGCCTCGTCGCGCGGCGGTGGAAACTTCTCTTCCAGCGCCTCCATTTCCTCGAGGCAGCTTCCCACTTCGGCGTGTTCGGGATTATTCTCCGGCGTGTCGGCGATTTTGAGGCAAAGTGCGGCGTCTTCCTTGATTTTCCGGCGCGCATTCGGCGGCGTCTGGTTGATCTGCCGAATGTTGTCCATGATTTCCTCTTTTCTGAGGACAGTCTCATCGATCTCTTCCGGCGTCGGCCGGTTCCGCTCCAGGGCATCATTCCAATCGGCCGCGCTGAGCATTGGCCTCCCAGGTTTCAACGCCTTCTGAAAAGCAGACGGAACGGGCCGATTGGCCGCGATCGAGTAGTCGCGCAATCCCTGGCCATAGAGATCATCCTCTCCGTCTCCGCGACTCTCGGGCCTTTCCGTCGCGCCGCGGGCGGCGAGACGCAGGATGGCATTGGCCCAGCGCCTTTGGTCGGGAGTGACGGCTTCCTCGCTGACAGTGATGGTCGACATGGTTTCGAAGGAGGGTTATTTAGGATTTGCCGCGGCCCCTTCGATGCGGGCGGCGCTAATGTCGAAGTGCACCGCGCTGCCGTCGCTGCAACGAAACACGTCGAGCGCTGGAATACGCGTTGTGAGTCTCGCCTGTTCTTCGACTTCCTTTCCCATGGACTCGAGCAAGTCGTAGGCATCTGCCGGATGCACGATCAAGTATGGCTGTTCCGGCGAGCCGTCGCCGGTCTGGCTGAGCCCGCGCAGGCTGGCGTTGACGAGATATTCCTCCTGGGCGGCGCGTGCATCGTCGTCCAGTTCGAGGGCGGCATCGGCGAGATATTGATGCACGCTCGGGCTTGCGATCCATTCCGGCATCATGGTCGCGCCCCAGTCGAGCACGCGTTCCCAATATTCTTCGTCGGCCAGGGTTTCCAATTCTGCCAAAGCCGTCGACTGGAAGTCGAAGCCCGGGGCATGGATCAAGGCTTCGCGCAGCGCCTTGAATTTATCGCCGGCTGGGTTTTCCAGAAATTCCGAGAAAAGATCTGTCTTCCCGGCGGATTCGCTGAGAGATTTTTCACTCATGGCGCTGCCCGAGGGTGGACATCCGCGACCGCTTGACAAGCTTTTTGTTGCATATATCTGAATGCTCTCCATGGACCGCATCCCTCTGTCCGTCATGATCGGTGTTGTGTGCTTCTCTGCCTGCGTCATCGCCGCTCCGGACCCGGGGCCTGTCAATGTCGCGCAGCAGGCGACTGCCCCGCCCATGTACCAGATCTATTCGGGGAACACCCACGCCCACACTTCTTTCACGTGGTCCCACGGCGAGCAGTGGGAGAATGTCAAACCCGAGCCCGGGGAGACGAAGGAGCCAGTCCTTTTCGTCGATCCGGAAGGCGCGCAGCATCCGGCCAAATCGGCCGTCTTGAAGCCAAATTGGGAGAAAGTTCAGGGACTTCCGTCCGTGCATTTCGCCTTGGCCAAATCGAAGGGATACGATTTTTACGTCACGACGGATCATTCCCAGGAGGCGGCCTTCCAGCCGCCGAGCGCGGACAATGCCAATTGGGTCGCAACCTTGAAAGCCGCCGCCGAGGCCACCGATGCAAACTTCGTAGCCATTGCCGGGTACGAGCATTCCGAGAATGATGGACCAAGCGGCGTCGGACATCTCAATGTCATCAACCCGGCAGAATACCTCAACGCTCTGGCGAAAGGCGTCGATCTTCCGTTTTTCTACCACTGGCTGAAGACGGCTAAGCCCAATGGCGACGGCCCCGTGGTCGCGAGTTTCAATCATCCCGGACCCCACCAATACAACGACTGGGCTTATCGTGATCCGGAGATCACTGACATCATCACCATGCTGGAGGTGATCAATTCGAATAACAAAATTCATTATCCGGCCTTCATCAACGCGCTGAATCGAGGATGGAAAGTTTCGCCCGTCTGCGGAAATGATAATCACGGGCTGACCGGAATCTCGAAACACACCTCGCGGACGTTTGTGCTCGCGACCGAGAAAACCAAGGCCGCGATCCTCGACGCGATGAAGCATCGCCGGACTTACGCGTCCCTCGATCAGAACATCCAGTGCACGTACACCGTGAATGGCGCGATCATGGGGTCGACTCTCGAAGAGCCCGACTCCCTGGAGTTCGACATTTCCATCACCGATCCGGATACCGACAACCCGAAGGACGAGATCACCAAGGTCGACATCGTGAAAGACGGCGGAGTTGTTGCTGAGACCTACACTCCACCCGCGCCGGCGCACTCAGTCACGTGGAAGCCGACCGTCCACGATACGAGCAGTAAATATTTCTTCGTCCGGGTCTGGAACGCCGGCGGCGGCGACGCCCCGGGGGCAGATCCCCAGAAGCCCATCGCCTGGCTCGCTCCCGTTTGGACCGGTCGGTGACGGGAAGGATGAATCCGGCGCTTGGCGGGGTTCGACAGCAGCGCCGCATCCGCGAAGCCTCGCCGACGGCGACGGCGACGGTGCGCTGCTTCGAAGCGTCTGGAGTTTGGCTAATTTTCGCGATCGAGAGGCGCCCCTCCTGGGAGCGCGGACGTCTCGTCCGCATGGCGCGGAAGCGTCTAAAAAGAGGGCGGTTCCCTTTCGAGCGAACTGCATTAAGCAGCAGCTCGTTCGAAAGAGCGCAAGGATGACGCAGCGCGAACATTTCCTAATGTGGTGGCGGGTGTCAGATCACACTCCTACGAGTTTTTCCGTTGCGTCTCGCCGCACGTTTGCGAAAGAGCTGCTGCTTAACTGGCCAATCTCCAGGCTTCGCCGACAGCGAAGACCGCTGCTGAAATCTCCCCCATTTGGGGGAGAAAGGATTCCCCTGAACGATACCGTTCCGTTTCTTGCCCACGTATGGCGAGGGCCCTAGTTTGCAAGCAGAGCCCGTCTACCGGCGAGTTCTGCCCCCAAATCCCATTCCCCCAATGGACGCCTTCCCGCGCAATGTTTGTTCATTTGTCGCGCGCAGACGGCGGCCTCCTCCCTGAACAATCCATGAAACCCTGCGGCAATCCGTATCCCCCAGTTATTTCCGAGAATTCTCATGCGCGCCCGCGGTCTACGGCGGATAATTCTTCGAAGTCCTGCCAAATCACTCGCCCACCCGCTCAGCGCCCCACCGGCCGCGTCCTCGCGGGCACGTTGCTCTTCGCGATGGCTTTCCTTGTCGGCATCAGCGCCGCAAGCGCGCAATCAGTGGCCTTCACCGCCCCGTCCTGGACTCTCGGCAGTTCCGGCACGATCAATGGCTCCGGCTTTCCGGCCAATGGCGGTGTGACGCTCTCGGCGATGCACAATGGCATCTCCGTGTGGAGTGGCAGCGCCACCGCAAACGCCAGCGGAGCATTCTCCACAACGGTCGGAGTCACTGCGCTCGGCTTTTACATCCTCAACGTCAACGGCTTGCCGGCGATCAATTTCTCTGTCGTTCCTGTTCCAGTGACCACTCCGAACAAGCCGATTTCCTGGATGGCCGTGAATACGCATTTCAAACAGCACAGCATTCCGTCCGCCGCCTTCGTCAATCTCAAGAACCTGAGTATCGATGGCGTGCGCGATGAACTCGGCTGGGCCACGGTTGAAACCACGCCCGGGGTCTACGATTTCTCGAGCTACGACAGCTATGTCAATGGGCTCTACGGTCAAGGTTTGTCGCTGATGTTCCTGGCCTCGACCTATAACAATACCGTGATCCATAAAGACGCCTCTGTCGTGGGATCGAACCAAACAGCCTATGCCAACTTCGTAGTTGCGGCCCTCCGGCACTATTCGGGCAAGATCTTTGCCGTGGAGGTGCTCAATGAGCCGCCCAAGTCCGTGTGGGATCCTGCGGGGAACTATCTTTCATTGTGTCAGGCGACCTGGAACGCAATCAAGACGGCCAGCCTGAGCCCCTATGTCGTCTCCTGCGGCGGCGGCGGCATTGGCGAGGGAATCGGCGGAGACTTCAGCTATCAATTCTACAACGCCGGCGGCGCGGCTTATTGCACCGGTTTCAGCCAACATCCCTATACCAGCCCGGATGGTCCGGATCTCGGCTATCACGGGGGATCAACGGGCGCATGTAACATGGCGCTCGCCTGCTCGACGTCGACCTCGTTCACGACTTCCCATGGGCAGACCAAGGGCGGCTGGCTCACGGAATATGGCTGGGAGGCGCCCGTCGGCTCGAAGGGCATTCGCGAGCCGCAACAAGCGGCCTTCCTCGTACGCGGCGCCCTTTGTGTATCCGAGTATCCGGCCATGCATGGCCTGGCGGCTTACGATTACCAGGATTACAATGACAACTGGGGCATGGTGCACCAGGATCTCTCGCCAAAGCCTGCGTATCAGGCTTACGCCGTCATGGCCAATTTCCTGAGAGGGAAGACCTTCGTGCGCCACATCCAAAACGACAGTTCCTACCTTTGGGGTGAAGTCTACAAGGACACGAATGGCAAGTACTGGGTCGCCGCCTGGAGCGCTGAAGACACGGAGGCTGATGTGAAAGCTGGATCGATGGTAGATCCCGCGTTCGTCGAAAATCGCGTCAGTTTCAATATCACGCTCGGAACCGGGCCCAGCGGCTATAACTGGGAAGGTCAGGCCATCACGCCCACCGCCTCCATGGCCGTCGGCCCGAATCCGATCTTCATCAATACCAATCTGACCAGCGATACGATCACGCTGACCCAGACTGCCGTCTCCGATGGCGCGGTCGCCAACGGAACGTTCATCCTGACCCCCGCCTGTGCATCCGACTCACGGCTGGACGCCCAAGGCTTGGGAACCACCAATGGAACCAAGGTTCAGCTCTGGTATAACAACGGCGGGACGAATCAAAAATGGATTTTCACCAACCTTGGCAATGGATATTATGAGATCAGCCCGTCGTATGCCCCTTCGCTCTGCCTTGATGTGCAGGGACATGGGACTGCCGACGGCACGCCGGTGCAACTTTGGACCTATGCGGGTTACGACAACCAGCAGTGGCGAGTCACATCGGTGACCGGTGGCTACCGCATCTCGCCCGCTCACGCGTTGAACGAATGCCTGAACGTCACCGGGGCCAGCAACGTCAACGGCACGCAGATCGAGATTGCGACATTTGTCGATGACGATTCGGCTTCGATCTGGACGATGAAGTAGAGGCCTCGTCAGGCCGCGACTGCCGCCGCCTCGGGCGCGGCAGTCGCCGGCGTGGGGAGGGGCGGCGGCGGGCGGCGGAGGACGATAAATGTCGCCGCGGTGAGCAGCGCGCCGAGAGCGGCGAGCCAGAGCGCAGGGGTGAGCGTGCTCGGCCAGTAGGAGTAACGGATGCGATATTCGCCGGCGTGGTCTACGTAGATGCCCTTGAAGGTGTGGTTCACGCGGAAATACGGCGCCGGCGCGCCATTGACGGTGACTCGGAAATTTCCCTCTTCGAAACACTCGCTCAGAACCACCACGCCTGGGCCGGGCGCGGTGACGGAAAACTCCGTGGTGTTATTCGTAAGTTTGTAGTTGGTGGCAGGTGTCGCTTTGCGTTCGGCGAAGGGGGCTCCCGCAGGGAAGGGGCTTTTGCCTTGGATGGCGGCGAAAGGGCGTCCATCGCCTTCGACGATCGACTTCATGAGCCCGTCGGTATTTTCATACTCGAGCACGCTATCCGTAAAAAATGCCCGGGGCCAGGCTTCCTTGCTCTCGTAGATATCCAGGTCGGCGCGCGACCCCAACGTGAGGAGGGGGATCTGGCCAGGAGCCCGAGGATCGTGCAGGTAGTAGCGCAGGTTGAGAAAGTCGTAGATTTTCTTTTCCTTCGGCAGGGCCTCGGGATGGATCACCAGACACCATTTCCAGAGGCGGTCGATTTTCGAGGCTTCATAGAACTCACGGTACCAGCGATTGATGAGCGCGTCGGGTCCGCTGATGCCTTCGATGTCCATCACTCCGGTGTAGCCCGGCCAGAAGGTGCCGATGAAACCGGCGGCGCGGGCCGGTTCGACGATGCGCCGTTTCAGGCGGTCCAGAGCGATGGATCTCGCGACGAGATCGAAGCCCGAGCGCGGCGTCATCACGTAGCCGTCGAATTTCGTCTGCACATACATGCCGTGACGGAAGTGCAGGGTGAAAAAGCAGACCGCGAGGCAGATCGCGCCGGCGAGGCGCACTTCGCCCTTTTCCCGGCTCCAGCGCAGCGCCCAAGGCAGGAGCAGCGCCGCAGCGGCTAGGGCGAAGGCGTAGGGCAGGAAGAAGGCGCTCGAAACGAAGGGATCGAGGCGGGAGAAGATCGCCGCCGGTCGGTCGCCCGCCTGAGTGAAGCCGAGATACAGGCAGAAACCGAGCCCGAGAAACACGGCCATGCGCACCCAATGCGCCCGCCAGTCCAGGCGGCGGGAGGATTCCAGGCAATGATTCAAACCGGCCGCGGCGAGCAGGGGAAGCAACACCACGAGGACGACGCCGAAGGTGTTATGAACGTGCTGGATATTTTTCAGGAAAGGGAGCGCCTGGATCCAGGGCGGCGGCACGATGCCAAAGACAAGCGCCAGCGGGAGCAGACAGGCCGCGCCGATCGCCAGCACGCTGCGATTCTTGCGGCACTCCGGCCAGGCGGCGAGGAGCCAAAGGCAGCCGGTAAGGACGAGGAAATTCACTGAGGGATTGATGTGTCCTTCCAGAAAAGCAAAGTCCTGGGAGAAGAGCCCGTCGAAGAGCGCGAGGAACAAGCCGGGCTGCAATTGGTAGACAGGCGCATTGTCGTAGACTGTAAAGGCCTGGCGCAGGCAGCCGAGGAAGGTCATCCAAAACGGCGCGCAGAGCAGGATGAAAAGCACACTGGTCCAGACAAAGAGGCCGGCTTTGGCTCGTTTTTCCCGCCACGGTTGCTCGGCCAGGAGCACGGCGAAAAATCCAGCGACATTTGTAAAGAGCAGGAGCATCGCGGCTTCCTTGGCCGTGCCGCTGTTGAACTCCATCCAATCCGCGAGGATGAGCATCCCCGCCCAGGGCAGCGCGGCGCGGAGCGAGGGGCTGCGTTTCAGGCGAAGCCAGGGAACGAGGATGAGCGGCGCATAACAAACGCTGAAAACGGCGCAGTGATTGTAACGATAGGCGAAGAAACCAATCCACACGGCTGAAGCCGCCGTGAGGCAGGAGATGCTCAGCCGGCGCGTGAGTTCCCATGCGGCCAAGCCGAGGGCAAAGGCAAACAACGTCTTGGCCAGGACAAACTTGATATCCCAGGACCACCACGCGCCGTTGGCCAGGAGCGTAATCGTGTGCAAGGGGTCGCCGAGCATGGATTGACCTTGCCCCAGTAAAGTGACGCCGCAGGAGTTGTAGCGCTGCCACAATGGGAACTCATGGTCTTTCCAAAGCGCGCGGCTTTCGATGACGGCGTAAGGCATGTTTTGCCAGGCGGTCGCCTCGGTATCGGCAAATTTCGTCTGCGCCTTTGGCTCGACCGGGGCCTCGGGCAGTGTGGGCATGGTGTCGTAAAGGAGCCGCGCATGGGTGCTCGACGAGACCAGGCTCTTGCCAAAGAAGACGACTGGATGCTCGTTGATAATTACGGCGGCGAAGGAGACGCAAAAAAGCGTGAGCGTCGGCTTGGCGCGCAATTCGGCGAGGGCTTCGCCGGCTCGGGCGCGCAGTGTGGCCAGGGCCGGCGCCTCGCCGCGCCGCTGCAGAAAATGGAGGGCCAGGAAAAAGAGGAGGGTGAAGACGACGACGTCGAGCAATTGCTCGGCCACGCTCGGCTCGTTGCCGGATGGCACGGTGAGAGGCCGTTCGAGCGCGACGATCACGGAATACATGGGCATCGGCGTCGCGGGCGTTGCCCGCAGCCGGTTCGTGGCCACCGCGAGTTCGGCATTTCGTCCCGCGGTGAAAAGGCTGGGATCCAGTCGCGTGACGGTCGCTCCATGGCTGTCGACGATTCGCGCGCCGGCGATCTCCAAGGGACCGGAGAGTCTTGCGATCAACTCGATCCGGCAAATTTGCCCGGAATGCAACCGGATGGCGGTCGCGTGGAACTGATCGCCTTCTGTCGCTTCGGTCCAGGTGTCCGGCCCGGACTCGACCGGGAAGCCGTGGCCTTCGTCGCTGAGGACTCCGAGCTGTCCCTTTGTCTCCGTGTGCAGGCTGAGCGCCAGGAAATAAGCCGCGCTGTCCGGTTCAGGAGCCGAGAAGGGCCGCCAGGCCGCGAGCCACGTCCAGAGGAGCGCGAGGAGCAGGCAGGCGAGCAGTCTGGGGGAAGGAATGGACATGCGGTGAGGGTTTAAGAATCGCTGCCCGGCATCAAGCACGCGATATGCCATCGCTGCTGGACGCATCTCCCGCAGGGAAGGGGTGATCTCCCGCAGAGGCGCAGAGGCGCAGAGGCGCAGAGGCGCAGAGGCGCAGAGATTTTGCATACAGCCTGGATTCAGAGTCCGACTAAAAGTCTGAGCTGCGATGAATTCTCCGCGCCCCAGCGTCTCTGCGGGACCTTGTCTTGCTGGTGATGGCTTTCGAAAAGCCGTGTGGCGTCGCCGCGGATTTTCGTTTTAAAGAAGGCATGACGAAATCTGAAATCATCCCCCGTCTGCTCGATCCCGGGATCATTGCCATCCTGCGCGCGGACACTTCGGAGAAGCTCGTGTCGGTGGTGGAGGCGCTGATGGAGGGGGGCATCACGGCGGCAGAAGTCACAATGACGACGCCAAATGCGCTCCAGGTCATTACGGAAGTCACAGCGCGATTTGGCGGGAAGGTGCTGATGGGCGTGGGCTCGGTGTTGGATCCGGAGACCTGCCGGGCAGCAATCCTGGCGGGCGCGGAATTCGTCGTGACGCCGGTCACGAAGCCGGAGGTCATTCGGCTGGCCAATCGGTACGGAAAACCGATCGTCAGCGGCGCTTTCACTCCCACAGAAGCCTTGCTCGGGTACGAATCCGGAGCGGATTTTATCAAGTTGTTTCCCGCGGATCAAGTCGGGCCGGCCTATGTGCGCAATATGTTAGCGCCGCTGCCGATGCTGCAGATCATGCCGACAGGCGGGGTGACGCCGGAGATCGTGGGGGATTACCTGCGCGCGGGATGCGTGGGATTTGGCGCGGGGTCCACGCTGGTGCTGAAGGACGCGATGAAGCGCGGGGACTACGCGGCGATCACACGACGGGCGGTGGAGTTTGTGGTCGCGGTGAAGGAGGCGAAGAAAGGATTGGCCGAGTAATTCTCATGCGCGAGCGGCGCTCCCTGGTGGGGCTCCGCTCGCGCACGAGAATCGACCAAACTTAGAGCGCTGCGTCGAAGTGCGAGCGCTGGCCGCAAGCGGTCAGCGCGCGCTCGCCGAAGGCGAGCAGGGGCGGTTGAAAACCGCCCCTCCTTGGGCTCCGCTGACGACTGTACACTGGACGAAATTAGCCAGACTTGGCTCCGGTCACTAGCGCGCAGGCTTTTGGGGGCGAGCGGAGGAGCTGGCGCGGGAGAATTCGGCGTCGAAGAGGCGTTCCAGCGCCCAGGCGGAGGAGCGCCGGAGGCCGGCGTCCACGTCGTCTCCGTCGTCGATCACGCCGTGAATCAGCTTGCGTTGGAATTGGCACATCGCTTCTTCCACGGCCTGCGCGAAGGCGGGACTGTGGCTTCGATTTTCCTTGCCGTCTTGGGTCCACGGCTGTCGCCAGCTTTCCATTTTGGCACGGCTCCAGCCGGCGGCGGCGCACGCGAGACGGAGCCGACCGTAGGTTCGCAGATCCGCCAGGAACCGCTCGAGGGCTTGGCGTTCGGCTGCGGGTAGGCCGCAGGTGGAGCGTCGGGGCGAATCGCCGCCGGATGGCGGCGATTCACGCGAGTCATCATTCTGTTTCATAATGTCAAAGAACTATACCTGGATGAACCAGGGCCCATGGGGTCGGGCGGAAGTGTGTGTATGTGTGGATGCCAGCTCTCTCCCACCTGTTCGCCAGAGGCATGTTGGGAGACTCGCTTACGGAGGCGTAAATCTCCGCAAAACGGGCTTGCCAACACACCCCATGCAAACAGCCAGGGGAGCCAAAGATCGCCGCGAACGTGTGGTGTTCTGGGGCGTGTTGGCAAAAGTTTACCAACACACCCTGGGGAGAACTAAATGCGGCGTCTCGAGATCGCTTCTCTTGAAGAGAAGTCCCGACGTTGGGGTTAGCTGATCAATCGCGTCTGGCTTGCGGCCAGACGACATCAATCGACTTTCCCTGCGCTCGGACTTCTCACGGGTTGGTTTTCATTCGTCACTTTTCAGCGAAAGCACGCTGCAATGTCATGCGGGTCCGGGCGTTGCCGCCCGGTCCCGCGCAATATGCTTTGCGCTGGTCGCTGCAAAACGACGAGGAAACCAAGACCCTCAGAACCGGATATGCTGCCGTGACGTTGCGGCTTTTCCGGCGACGGAGCGCCGGTTGCAGGGCTGGGCGTGGAGTAAGCCACGTCCAGTGCCCGGCGGTTAAAAAACCGCCTCTCCCTGTTGGAGCATGCAGTGCAGCTCCTTTTTTGGAATTTGCATCGTCACAGACTGATCTCACTGCAAGGATCTCTACGGCTCTGCGCCGGTCCGAGGATACGACCGGTCACAGCTGCCGACGGCGGATTTCCCGGAAGCTTGTTGGCAAGCTTCGCGTTAGCGATCTTGTCAACAGGCCCCTGTCTCGACACGACATCTCGACGCGGGGAATCTTGGGTCAAACAGCTCTCACTAGCACACGTTCGGTCCCAGAGGCCGGCTTGTTGAAGGCCGGTATCGTACCTGGGCGAGCCCGCTGCGGGAAGAAAGCGAAACGAGTTCCCTGTGATCAAACGTAGGGCAGGATCTCCCAGCTCTCTGATGACTTCGTTGACACAGCCGATTCCGGCTGCGCAATGAAGACGACGGCAGTTCCCGAACTGCCGCAAAGAGCTGAATCTCGAATTGAACGAGGCAGCCGAAGGTTTGACATTGCCCGTCGACTCGCGCCGACGGGCAATCTTTGAACCTTGCGAATCCTGCTCAGAAAAACACGGCCTTGGCGCCGTTTCCGGCGCTTCGATGATGTTTTCTTTTTCGCTGATCACAAGAGAAGCATTCGCGAATTCGCGCGCAAAGGTCCAGCAGTATTAGGGTAACATCGGCGCGCGGGCGATCGGAATTGGCCGCGTTTTCCGCGGAGGAGGAACAGAAGAGGATTTCCCGCAGAGGCGCGGAGACGCAGAGGGTTTTAACTTTGCGCGAAACTATGGCATGACGAATAACGCGGTTCGGGCGGGTGAATCGGCGGCGGCAATCTCGCGCAGCTTTGCCGATCCGACGACAGACTTCGTATCCAAAATCTCTGCGCCACAGCGTCTCCGCGGGAATTCTCCAATTCGCCACTCAGTTGCGAAGGCCGCTCTCCGAAGCTCCCTCTTGCCGTCGGAGAAGAGCGCGCGAGCGGATTGTGTCAATCTAAAGACACCGACCCAGTGCAGGCTCCGCCTTCGAATTGCAAGTCTCGGATGCATTTTTACGTAGTGCTGTCATAGTAGGTTGGGTGACCGTGTTATGGTAGCGACCGTTCACCACCGGGTAACTCTGGCCCAAGACGCTCGGAGGCAAAAATCTCCGCATGGCGGCCTTGTTTAACTCCGTTTACCCAAAAACGTTTCAAATATCCAAAGTTTCGAGAACATCAACTCCGCTGTTTTTTAGAGAAGCTACTCTTCACCGATAACTAAACATACTAAACTTAAGATTAAAAGACCATCGCAAAAGGAATGCCGACACCTGTGGTCGCGAATACTAAGTCCATAACGAAAAATTGCACTCCGTGATTTCTCTTTATCTTCATATGCAGCAATTTATGAGTTAACACGCCGACATCTGCAAGAGGCAAATTTGAGAGCAAGACGAAGCCCATTCGAACTTACCTCAGGAACGCAATGTCGTAGCGCTTCCGGTTTGGACTTTGAAATCGGACGTTCCATGCGTGAATCAATTTGCGTGCAAGATCCGCCTGAACGCTTGGTCCGATCAATGACTTCAAAAAGTCGCTGACCCTAATGGGAACCCGATGAGGGCGCTCGCAATCCCATTTGCCTATTTCGATCAGCCTAATGGAAATAGATGGATCGAGTCAGATCTCCGTGCCGCAAAAGTTTCTCGCCGAGACTCAGAAACTTGCATCTCTCCTTTAGTTCGCATTTCGCGTCGGAGCGACGATAATCCCGGTCTTTCATATGGCCAACCCAGCCCGACAGCTTCTTGATCCTGATCGGCTTCTTCGCCTCTCCGAACTTTCGGCTGACGAGTTCGAATTGCTAATTCTTGCATTTCTCCGCACCCGCCCCCTTCTTTCCGTCAGCCGCAGCGGGAAAGCGATCTCCGCCCGCGTCGTGGAGGCAACGACCTACGCGCGTAGCGGCCGGGCTCAGGACGGCATCGACGTTCAAGCGATGATGGATAACGGCGAAAACTGGGTTTTCCAATGTAAGCGCGTCAAGACGTGGAATCGCTCGCAAACGCAGAAGGCGATTGGGAAGGCGACCTTCGCCGCCGCGCACTATTTTCTTGTTCTAGCCTGCAACCCACCAGGCGATGTGCATGAGGAAATGGCGCAGCACTCAAACTGGACGCTCTGGAATCTGGATACTACCTGCAACGAGATTCGCGCGCGGACTCCGCCGGAGGCACTCCCGCGAATCTTATCGTTTCTCTCGCCGGAGGAACTAAAGCGGTTCACGCCCTTCACCACTACCGCGTTCGTGACGCCGGAACAGTTCTTCGCGGATCGGATCGGCGCTCAGCGGTTGTTCCGCCACGATTGGAATCTGGTCGGGCGCGTAGATGAATTGAAGCGGCTCGCGGCGCTGATGAAGCCGGATGGCCCACGCGGGACGGTCATTTATTCCAAAGGCGGCGATGGGAAGAGCCGCCTCCTGCTCGAATTCTCGCGTGTCGCGGCGAGCGCGGGTACGCCCGTCCTGTTCCTGAATCGCAATGGGTCCTCCGATGGGCTCGATTTCGCGCTCCTACGCGACGAGCCGAATTTCATCATCATCGTCGACGACGCGCATCGCCCGGACCCGCGTCACCTTCCACTGCTGCAGCTCGCAGAGCAAGAAAAGCGGGCTCGGCTGCTTTTCGCCACGCGGCCACAAGGCTTTCACCCGCTCCTCTCGCGCCTTATCGAGACGGGGCTCCGAGAGGAGTTCGACGAATTCCCGCTGCCGCTCCTGCGCGCCGCTGAAATCCGCGGGTTGGCCGAACAGGCACTCGGGTCGGCACAGCACGAACTTGTGGAAGCGCTGACGCAGCTCACAAAAGACAGCGCGTTTTTGACGGTGCTCGCAGGGGAGTTGATCAGGCTCGGGAGGCTGCAGCCCGGCGAATGGGCGTCGGAGGAAGATTTTCGCTTACGCGTCTTCAAGGCATTCGAGGAGGAGAACCTACGCGAGCTACCTTTCGATGTTGGCAGGCTTGCCGCGCGGCTCCTGCGCGTGATTGCGCTGCTCGCTCCCGTGAATCTCGACGAAAGCTTTTCCGAAAGATCCGCTAGCGCTATCGGTGCGAATACGCTCGACGTTGAGGACCAGATTGGGCGTCTCCGTAGCATCCAACTGCTCACCGAAAGCCGCGATGAAAGCCGCATTATTCCGGATCTGTTCGCAGACTTCCTCGCGTACGACGTGGCGGTAGATGGGCAGCGGAAACAGTCGGCGCTGGTCCACGCCGTTCGCCGCGAATTTCCCGATGCGACCTCCACAATGCTTAGGAATCTTGCGGAAGCCTCATGGGTTGGCGGCCCGCCGACGAGGGACGTTGATATGATGCTTGCGCCGCTGGTGGAGGCGGAGTTTCGGCGCTTTAGGGCATTAGACTTCCCTCGGCGCGCCGCGTTCTTGGAGGCGTGGGGCGGATACGGCGTGTATATCCCCAGCCAGACCGTCGAGTTGGCAAAAATAGCCCTAGCGGAAACGCAAGCGCCACTGCACGAGCCCGATTTTCAGGAAATCTTTCCCGTGCCGGAGCCGATGAATTGCCACGGCTACGTGCTCGAAAAGATCGCGGGGTTGGTGGCGCCAGTAGCACTCTATCACGAGCAGCATCGCGACGCCGCGCTCGATATACTGTGGGAAGTCGGTAAAAGGAAGCGGCTGAAACGCTTCTTAAACCTCGGGCCGCATGCTTGGGAAACCATTGGCTCAGTGGTCAAGCCCCAGGCCGGGAAACCAGTGGACGTGTGCCTTGCCGGATTGGATTGGCTGGCGCGAAAGCTCGCCGATCCAGCGGAGAACGCACTGGTTTCTGCAAACCTCGATCTGCTCCCTGTGCTCCTTAGCGGCTGCTTCACGCGTTTTGTCGAGTTTCATCGTCGGCGCGGGATGACGATGTCGTCGTGGGAGCAGCCCGTGCATCAGGCGAACACAGTGCCCATCCGTCAGCAGGCGCTGACGATACTTTCCTGGCTTATCGAGCGAAGCGATGCGCGCACTGCTGCTGGCGTTTTGCGTGTTCTCGATCATGTGATGCGGCGCGTGGTCCAGCGACAGCGGTGGGTCGAAGATGTGGACGCTTTCCGCTCCGAGTGGCGCGAAGAGCGTCTCGCGGGGCTAAACCTGCTCCGCGCGATTATAGGCAAGCATCCAGAGCCTTTCATTCGCTACCTAGCCCGAACCCAACTACTGGGCATCATCCAATACGAAGAGGACATCGAATTTCGGGAAGCCTGCCGCGCCACCATCGCAATCATTCCTGACGACCTCGACTTACGTATGAGCCGAGCTCTTCTTGCTGATGCCGGACTGGGCGAGGACGACGACGATATGCTCAAGGGTGCTGTAGGAACCGCTCAAACTCGCGAACGGTGGGCGGTCAAACGCGAAGGATTTTTCGAGGAATTTCGCGCTGCGCATCGGGAGCCAATAGCCACGATCGCCGCTCTTTCGTCACTCCACGCTCAGTTGTGCGCAGTAGATTGCCATCCCGCTCCTTGGCGATTCTTCACCTATCTCTCGCAACACAATCCCAACGCCGCCTTGGCCATCGCGGTCCATCTCGTCGAGGAAACACCGGAATCCCCACTCGCCAACGCATGGCCGTCGCTCATCAATTCCGCCGCTCGTGGCACCGCACCAATCGTCGCGTTAGAGCGACGTGCGCTCACCCAGCAGGGCACCAACGCCGCAGCAGCGGCGCTTCAGTCGTTGATCGGTCGGCATAAACAAGAACCGGCGCTCACCAATGAACAGCAGACGCTTGTGCTGGAAACTGCCGCCCGCGCCAACGAAAACGAAACACAATTTCTCCTTCGCGTGTTGGCGACTCGCGACCCGCACGATCCAGCACTGGTCCGCGAAATCATCGCTCGCCTCCCACCGACGACTTCCCCGGAGATCGAAGCTGATTCTGTCATGCGCATACTTACCTCGCACTGTGCGCAGGGTGGCGCCGATGCAGCATTCGTTCGCAAGTTGCTTGGCAGATTGCACAAACTTCTCGAATTCGATCTCAGCCAGGATCCCGACGCCTGGCACCTACTTACGACACAGTATCCACGTGAACTCCTAGATTTTTTCCGTGTCCGCGTGGAACTGGAAAGCAGCCCCGCTGCCCCTGCAGGGTTTCGTGCTCTTAACACGTTTCGCCCAGTTTGGCTCGATTTGGCAAAGCTCCAGACCTCGCCGGACTTCGAGTCCCTCCGCGAGGACGTGTGGCGACACGCGCTCGCAATCGACAAAAGCACCTTCCTCTGGCTTCAGCTCTTCCAGCACTTTGGCCTGAGTGATGTCGACTGGTTAGAGTCTCGTCTGCTATCACAAGTTGATGCGGCTACATCGGCCGAACGCCTGCGATTTTTGACGAAATTCATCTCTTTCCGTGGCTCACTTATTGCTATGCGCCGCCCTGCTCTGACTCGGCGGTTCCTAACCCGAGCACATGAACTTGGCTGTTATGATCAAACCCGCGCAGACCTGTATTGCGCCACCGGACCACAAACAACTGGATGGACCGATGGAAAGATGAACATAGCAGACGATTATGTAGAAGCAGAAGCTCTCAAGGCAGCTGCCGACCACGCTAACGATCCGGAGCTTCACCTGTTTTTTCGCTGGGTGGCGGAAAATGAACAGTCATCGAAACGCCGTGCACGCACCGAGCACGACCTGCGGATGCGCCATTTGGAGGAGGAATAAATTCGCTCGCTGCGACACGATAATTCTAGGGCGTAGCGAAGCAAGCCCTAGGTCTATTGCCACAAGCGGTCGAGCGCCAACGGCGCGTTTCATCGGGCTCGCAGAAAAATGTGGATTCGTCGTTCTGGCTGTGTAAAAGAATTCGGTCCTTTAGTGGATGCAGAGTTTTAACGGACTTGGTTGGAACGCGCCGTTGGCGCTCGGTCGCTTTTTGAAGGATACCTAGGCCTTGCTTCGCTACGACCTAGGCTTGTGTGGAGCGCGCCGTTGGCGCTGAAACACGGCCTGTCCGCCGCAATTCCTCCAGTCTTCAGTCTGGCAGCTTTCTCCGGAAAATTGGCAAAACTCCAGTGCACGCCTTCGGCGAGCGTGTGCTGCTTCGCAGCACAAAAGCAACCCGAAGTCGCCTTTACCTGGGGGAGGCGGGTTCCACCCGCAAAAGGGCCAGGCGCAACAAATTCAGCGCGGCCTGGGTCGTCATGTCCTTGAAGGTCTCCCGATCGGTCTGGAATCGGAAGTGATGGCCTTCCGTTTCGCGTCCGCGTTCAGCCAGGCCGATATAGACGGTTCCGACCGGCTTCTCTTTCGATCCGCCGCTGGGGCCGGCGATGCCGGTGGTGGTCAGGGCAAAATCCGCATTCGCGCGCGCCAGGGCTCCTGTGGCCATGGCGATCGCGGTTTGCCGGCTCACGGCTCCATGCTGTTGAATGATTTCGGCATCGACCCCGAGATCGCGGACCTTTGCTTCGTTTGCGTAGGTCACGAATCCGCTCGTGAATACCGCCGAGGCTCCCGGAATATTGGTGACCCGATGCGCCAGATACCCGCCAGTGCAAGATTCTGCAGTGGCTAGGGTCGCCTTTCGCGCCGTGAGTAATTCCACCACCACGCTTTCGAGCGAGCGACCGTCTTCCGCTACGAGATGCTCTGCAAGCTGGCCATGCAAAATCTCCGCCGCCGCTTCGAGTTGCGCCGGCGTGCCGATGACGCGCACGTCCACTTCGCCGGGGCGTGCGCAGTAGCCGAGCTCGGCGCCGAGCGCGACCAGAGCTTCGCCGACTTTGTCTTCGACTTGCGATTCGCCGATGCCGGCGAATTTCCACGTGCGAAGGGCAAAATCCGGCGGCGTTGTGAGTCCCCGCAGGATGGGAATCATGGACTTGTCCACCATGGGGCGCAGTTCCCGCGGCGGGCCCGGCAAGAGGAAGATGTGAGGGGAGTGGGCCTCGGCGGAGCCGATCGATACCCGTTGCGGTGGAAAGTACAATCCCGGCGCCGTGCCATGGTCATTGTGCAGCATCGTGGCCTCGCGCGGCCGCTGGGCCTGGCGCTTCACCCGTTCGCCCACGGTGAGGCAGCGTCGAACGAACCGCTCCGTGATCGATTGCATGACCTCCTCGTCGTGGACGAGCTCCAGCCCAAGCAATTCCGCCGTGATCTCGCGCGTTATATCATCGGTCGTCGGGCCGAGTCCACCGGTGACGATGACGATGTCGGCGCGCCCAAAGCTTTCCAGCAAGGCTTCGCGAATCGCCGGCCCATCGGGCACGGTGACCTGGCGGGAGATGCGCAGGCCGAGCGGGAAGATCGCCGTCGCGATGGCTGCCACGTGCGTATTCAGCACGTTTCCCAGGAGCAACTCCGTGCCCGTGGTGATGAGCTCTACGTTCATTCGCGCTCGTCCGAGTCCTGCCGGAGCGCTTCGAGCCAGAGGCCGGTGCGCGCGGCGAGCGGCGGATCCGTCTGTTCCGCGACGAAATTGATGTTGGTGAGGGTGCGGAGGAGCATCTGGCGGGGAGTCGTCGGGAGCAGATGCCGCGGGGTGAGCACGAGATTCTGCTGCTCCATGAGCGCCGCGCATTCTTCCACGCCGACCCGGTGTCCGCCGTGAAATGGATCGAAAAAGACATCCTCGTGACGCACCAGGAAATGCCCCGGAAGCCCCACGCCATCAATGGCCAGGCCGGCGCGTTTTCCGACGAGAATGTAAACGAGCGAGAGCGTAATCGGAATGCCCAGGCGGGTATCGATAACCCGCGGCAGGAGTGAATTTTCGAGGCTGTAGTATTCGCCTTCGTTGCCCCGCAACCGCATTTCCCGCCCGAGAAATTCCGCAATCACCCGCACCCGCGCCGAGCGATCGAGCGCGCCCGAGAGCCGGGAAGCGACCCGCGCGCCCCAGTCATCGAGCATGCGCCGCTGGACGATGAATTGCTCGTCGGGCAGGAAGGCGGAGGCGAGCAGCCAACTGGCCTCCTCGATGTCGCCGAATTCTCCAAACGCCGCGCAGTGCGCGAGGAATGCCGCATCGGCTTCCCGGCCGGCGACCTCGGCGATGAGCCGGTCGAGGCGATTTGCTGCGCGCCCCATGGCCAGGGCTCGCAATTCGCGCAATCCGTCGGGGGACTCGATCTCCGCGAGCTTGCGCTGGACCAGCCCGGCGGTGTCTTCGTCATCGTCGCCGAGCAACCGCAGGATCGCGGCGCGCCGGTTGGGCGTAAGAGTAGGAGGCGCCGGGGTGATTGGCATGGAGGATGAAGCGGAGGTGTGGGATCAGAGTTTCAGCGAAAGGCGCGGCGCATCGCTCCAGAGGTCTTCCAGAGAGTAGAAGGCGCGCTTTTCCGAATGAAAGATGTGCACCAGCACGTGGTAGTAATCGACGACGATCCACTGGCTGAGCGGATAGCCGTCCACATGATGCGGGCGCGTCTGGTGGTCCTTGCGCAGGCGGTCTTCGATTTCGCCGGCGATGGCCTTGAGGTGCGGCTCGGAGGTGCCCGAGCAAATCACGAAGTAATCGGACAGCGTGGAGATCCCGCGCAGATCGAGCACGATGATGTCTTCCGCTTTCTTATCCGAAGCGTAGGTCGCGCAGAGCCGGGCGATTTCCTCTGGACTGAGGTCGGCGGATTTAACGGTAGAGGCGGTGGTGGTCAATGAGTGTGCGTACGGATTCAGGAACGAGATAACGGATGGATGCGCCCTGCGCAACGCGTTCCCGGATTTCTGTGGAGGAAATGTCGAGTTGCCGGCCGATGGATTGGTATTCGCAAGCTGGCATAGGACCGCGCGGAAAGACAACGAATTCCACCAGCTGACGCAGAGTTTCGAAGCGATGCCACGTGGAAAGCTTGGGCACATTGTCGCCGCCGATGAAGTAGTAGAGCTTTGCCCGGGGGAGCCCGGCGGCGATGGCCTCCACCGTGTCGACCGTATAGCTCGGGCCGTCGCGGAGGAGTTCGCGATCGTCGAGCTCGAAGCGCGGCTCGCCTTCGAGGGCGGCGGCCAGGAGTTTCCGCCGCACTTCGGGCGGGGTCGGCGGGGCCTCGAGCTTGTGCGGCGAAATACCCGCCGGAATGAAAACGATTCGATCCAGCTGCAACTGCTCGATCGCATCGCGCGCCAGGATGAGGTGGCCGTGATGGATGGGATCAAACGTTCCGCCATAGAGGGCGACGCGGAGTGGAGTGATGGCGGTCATGCGGCGGTCGGCGGCCGGAGCGGTGATGGAGTAGTGGGCGGCAATCGGCAGCGTCTGCCGGCTTTCCATTTGTGGATTCTCGGCCAGAATTCACCACCTTTTCCATCATGTCTGCAAAATCTCTTGGCCAGCTTCTTCTCACGGGCGTCCCCGGGCTCGAACTCGACTCGGAAACGGCGGCAGCCTTTCGGCGCATCCAGCCGGGTGGCTTCATCCTCTTCGGACGCAACATCCAGTCCCCGGGCCAGTTGCGGAAGCTCATCGACGACCTCCGCGACCTGAGCGAAGTCGAGCCCATCGTGACCATCGATCAGGAGGGCGGCCGGGTCTCACGCCTGAAGCTCATCGGCAACGAGCCGCCAAATGCGAATCAACTGCGCGACAAGAATGACCCGGGTCTCATTGAACGGCACGGCCGCATCACGGGCCGGCTGTTGCGGATGTTTGGCTTCAATCTCGATCTTTGCCCCGTGCTCGACATTTCTTTCGACGACGACGCGGATAACTCACTGCGCGGGCGTTGTTATGGCAATTCGCCGGCGCAGGTGATTCGAAATGCCACTGCCTTCAACCAGGGACTGCGCAGCGAAGGCGTGGCGAGTTGCGGCAAACATTTCCCTGGTTATTCCCGGGCGCCGCTGGATGCGCATCACGAGCTTCCGGTCATCAACCTATCCAGGGAGGAGATGGACGCGCAGGAATTGGCGGTGTTCCGCCATTTCTGTGGGGAAGAGCCGCGAGTCGATTCGATGATGGTGGCGCATGGGCTCTATCCCGGGCTGGGCGAAGCGGAAACGCCGTCGTCTTTGTCGCACCGCATCATCACCAAGCTGCTGCGGGAAGAGTTCGGCTACCGCGGATTGATCATGACCGACGATCTGGATATGGGCGCGATCTTGAATCATTACGGGCTGGAGCAGACGATCCGCATGGCAATTACGGCGGGAAATGATCTGGCGATGATCTGTCACCGGGTTTCCAGCGTGGAGGAAGCGCTCGGGTATCTCCAGGGTGTGCCGCAGGGCGATCTGGACCGGGCGTTAGCCAATGTGGCTGCCTTCAAGGCGCAGATGGCGCCGGCGGAGCCATGGAGCGAGGCGGAGTTCCGCCGCCGCGATGCGGAGGTGTGGGAACTGCGGGCGGCAACGCTGGGAGTGGAACAGGCGAAGCACCGGAGCCCTGAGGATGGCAAGCGATCGCCGGTGGAGATTTATTGAGGCAGTGTTACTTCCGCTGAAAAGATCAGTTCCGGGTCGCCACGCATCGCGAGGGTTGAACCGAGTGTTGCCATGGTCCGCGGCGGGACGCCGGTGAAAACCGTGGCGCCGTTGCGGGTGATGGTGACGGGCGAATCCAGATCCATCATTCGATCGTTGAGGAGAACCGTGATTTCACCTGCGTCCTGGCTCTCGATGTGGATCGTTTGCCCTTCGCGGGTCGCGGTGATTTTCTGGCCGCCGCGCGCCTGCTTTTCCGGCACGGCCAGCCAGTAGAAACACGGATGCACCACGGCGTTTTGTTCCCAAACGATCTTTTTGGGCAGCGGGTCGCGCGTGAATTTTTCCATCCACGGAATGGCTTTCTTGTCGTCCAAATCCATCCAGTGGCCTTTGCCGGCGTGCAGCTCCGTGAAATGCGGATAGCTGCCGGGATCGGCGGCCGCCAATTCATCCATGCGACGGCCCCAATTGCCGGCGATTTCATTGCGGTGATAAGCGCCGTCGTTGGCGCCGACCTGGATGGAGAAGCCGATATTGCGCAGGCTGAGCGGAGACGCATCGTTCGGATGACCGGCCATCATCGAAGCGGCGGCCCAGCGGTCGGCCATGCGCGGCCCGAGTTGGTAAACGCCGTCGCCGCCCGCCGAGTAGCCGAGGATGTAGACGCGATCTGGATTCACACCCTCCAGCACGATGAGATTCTGGATGAGCCGGTCGAAGAAGCGATCGATGTGCGGCTGGTGCCAGAGGTCCCAGGTATCGGTCGGCGCACGCGGGGCCAGATAGATTCCTTCGCTCGGGTGATAGGAGTTGCCCAGCTTGATCTGGTTTCTCCATTGGCTCTCGTTGACCTCGGCCGGCGCGCCGCCTCCGCCGTGAAGGGAAAGGAAAAGGCTGCGACCGCCGGCCGGAGACGCGTCTTTGTCGCCAAAGGACAGCGTGTCGAATTTCATTTTCAGGCCGTCGAGTTCGATGACTTTCGCCTGCATTTCCGCAGTTCGATCGCGGCGGATTTGGTCGGCATGGTCCTGCCAAAAGATCTTTTGGACGCTCGCGGCGTCCTCCTTGGTCAGCGGGGTATGGGCAGCCTCGAGCGTGGCCAGATCCGGGCGCGAGTCGGCCGGAGCAGCGATCCACTTTGCGATAAGATTGACGGCCCGGTTCGACGCCACGTCATCCGGCGTAGCCGCGGCGGAGAGCGGCAGGAATAAGCCAGACATTACGAGGCCAAGAATGACGGCAAAAAAGGGTCGATACATATGGGAGGAGTGGGCGGCTGGGCTTTGCGAGACCGTAACGGCAAAACCCGCCGCGCCGCACGAATTAACTTGGCATCTACGTCACTGTGATGTTCAAAAGAACATATGCCTTTCGTCTTTCAAATTCGCCCAGCTTCCGGGGCGCCAGGATTCGAGATGGCCTGTGAAGGCATATTCGACCGCGCCGTGCACCATCGTCACCTCATGGACGCCATCGTGCAGGCGGTGCAACTCGGTCGCAGCGTCGGCGGAGAGATCCGGATCTTCGACGGTGGCGGGAGGGTGGTCGACACGCTGCCGCTGCCGATGGTCACGCCGGATCCGGCTGCGGTTTGCTGAGGAGAAGTGAGTGAACCGAAGCGGACGCCGAACGGCTCAGTCTCGCGGGATGCGTACTTTCGCCTCGACGACTCCCCAGACCATGCCGGCGACGATGCCGAAGCCGTGCGCGTAATTTGCCACGCCGGGAATGAAGTTCAGCATGCAGGCGACGAGCCAGCCGACCATCATGAGAACGGACTGCTGCGAAATGAAGTACCCGGATCGTTTGTCGAATCGCGTCTTCATCCACACGTAGCCGAATAATCCGTACACGACCCCGGACATTCCGCCGAACGCGGGACCAGCAAAGTAAAACTGCCCCAGATTTGAAATTACGCCGATGACCAGGGTGAGCGCCAGGAGTCGGCCAGTTCCCGCGATCGCTTCGATCGCCGTGCCCAGCGTCTTGAGGCACATCATGTTGAAAAGGATGTGGAGGATGCTGTAGTGCAGGAAAATCGGCGTCACGAGTCGCCAAATTTGACCGTGAGCGACCTCCGGCAGCGAATCCTCGGCGTAGTCCTGATCCGTGATGCGGAGGAGTCCGACCACGCTTTCTTTCTGCCCCAGCACCGAAACGATCGCCACGACGACGCTGATGCCGATGAGGACTCCGGTCAGCCGCCCAAATTGCGGAAAGGTCCGGGCGACAGAGAAAGTGGGCGGGCGCGACCCGCTCGCGGCGAAGTGTGACGAATCTTCCGGCATCGTGAGTGGCCGCAACGATCTACTAGGGTGGCGGTGTTTGGCAACTGCGATCGGCAAGCGTCCGAATCGCGCGCGGGACGGCGAGGAGCCACAGAAACTTGGATATTCCTTGATTTTTGCCTGTTCTGGCGGACATCCGGAAAGCTTTCTAACCCACACCTCGTCCATGTCTACTTTACCCTGGGGAACAAGATTTAAATACGGTGAGTACGAGATCGTCGGCTCCCGCGAGAATCGGCCGCGGATCCTGGGGGAAGGTAGCTTCGGCAAGACGTACGAAGCGGTCCGCACGGACTGGGTTGCAGGGGAGAAGATCGAAGACCGCGTCGCTCTGAAGGTCCTGAACCCGGCGCTGCTGAATAGCGAAGCGAAGCGGTTTCAATTCATCCAGGAGCTCAAGGCGCTCGCGCAGCTGAAGCACGCGAATCTCATTCATTACAACCGCTGTGGCGAAGAGGGCGGGGAGGTTTATTGCGCGATGGAGCTTTGCCGAGGCGGCGATCTTTCCCGGTTGGCGAAGCGGTTCAATCCGCTCCCAGAGCGCGTGGCGGCGCTCATCGGTCTGCAAGTCGCGGCGGGGCTGCGCGAACTGCACCAGCGCCATCGGCTGGTGCACCGCGACATCAAGCCGACGAATATCATGCTGGCCGACGAGATCGAGCCGGAGCTTTCGGCGCGGCATCTGGCCTATCGCTTCGAGCAGCAGGAGAGCCTCTGCCGCATCGTGGATTTCGGCCTCGTGAATTTCATCCAGGGCGAGGACGGCGTGGCTCAGCGTTTCATGGGGTCGCCGATGTTTGCCAGCCCGGAGCAGATCCGCGAGCAGCCGATCGATGGCCGCAGCGACATCTATTCCCTGGGCATGACACTCTGGTATCTCGTGCAGGGTTCGGGGCCGCTGCTCGATGCGAATGGCCAGCCGATCCGCGATATTCGCGAGTCGATGCGCCGGCACATGGATCCAGAGGAGCATACCGCAGCCTTTCCCTCGCGACTCAGCCCGGCCTTCCGGCAGATCCTCGCGAAGATGACGGTCAAGAGCCCGGAACATCGCTTCTCGAATGCCGGGGAACTGCAAAACGCCTTGCGCGACTATCTGCGCACCGTCGTGGACGAGGCGCCGGCGGCCTTTGCCGTGAAGCGCCTCGCGAATCCGCTGGATACGGTTTTCGACATCGGCGAAGTCATCCAGTCGCGGAGTTCTCATCGGTCCTATCAGGCCACGGAGAAAACCGGCGGTCGACGGGTGCGGGTCAATGTCGTAGCCAATGTGGAAGGCGCCGCGTCATCGCCCGAAACCGACGAGGTAGCCGAGCGCCTGCGCGAACTCGCGGAGCTCTCACGCGAACCCGAGCTGCCGTCCGCTCTCGCTCCGATCAAGGATGTGGTGTGGTCGGCGGATTGGCTGGCCTACACCGAAGACTACTTTCCTCACGTGGCCGTGTCGGATGTCTTGAAGGCGCGGGCTAAAGTCAAGCGGCCGATGGCTTTTTCCGAGGCCGTGGTCATCCTCCAGCCGATTGCCGATGCCCTTGATTTTCTGCTCGCGCATCGCCAGGACACGGTCTCGCTGCCTTGCGAAGAGATCTGGCTCACGGGACCCGGCGTGGCCGCGGCCGATCAGAATCCGGCGCTGCTCACGACGGCGCTCACGGATTGGCCGGGCCTGCAGGTGCGGTTCAGCATGATGTACGCGCGGCCCAAGCAATCGATGGAAGAGGAAGGCTCGATGGCTGGGCAAACCATGTCGGGTTCGCTGCATCTCTCGGCGGACGATCTGCATCCGGTGCCGGCTTATGCCCGGCTGGTCTATCGCATCGTCAATGGCTCGGAAGTCGCCGCAGCGGTGCAGTTTGCGCCGAATGCGTATGTGCCCTCCGTGGCGCTCTGCCATGCTTCGAATAACTTGCTGCGCGATCTCCTCTGCCGGCAGCGCCCATGGACAAATGCGGGCGCGATTCTGAAAGAATTGTGCGCCAACGAAGGCGTCGTCTTGCGCCAGGCCACGAGTCTGCCCGTGGCGGAAGTGATTTCGCCCGGAGTGGTGCGCAGCCCGTACTCGGCCTCGAATTCGACACAGCAGATTCCCTGGGATCTATGGAAACCGGGCGGAGAATTCCTCTGCGCCGACACCGAGCGCCGGGTCACTCTGCCGCTGGATCTGCCGCCGCGGAATAACATCGTGCAGGTCCCGCCCGCACAGCCGCCGGCGCACGCCGCCAGCTCCTCTGTGGCGCCGACTTCCACCGGTACGGCCAGTGCGAGCGCCATCCGGACCACGACCGCGCCGGTGCGGTTTCAGCCGGTAACACCAGCCCGGTCGCTTACGCCCGTGGCTCCTGCTCCGACTGCGGCTGTGCCGCCGCCGGTTGCTCCTCCGGCCCAAGTCGCGCCGGTGTCGCCGCAGGCGCCCAGAAGCGGGCAGAAATTCAGCGCGCTTCTGGACATGGCGCGGCAGCGTCCCGCAGTGGTTATCGGCGCGGCCGCGGCAGTGGGCTTGCTGTTGGCCGTAGTGGCCGGGCTGGCCTTGCACCATGGCGGAGGGGCCGCGACACTGCCGCCGCTTGCTGGGCCGATTGCGACACCTGTCACACATCCCGCGGCGGAGCCTGCGGAAGAGCCCGTAGCCCAACCGGTGGCCAATATAAACAAGGCCAAAGTCGGCCCCTTTCAGGCGGGCGAGAAATGGGAAAACACCCTCGGGATGAAGTTTGTTCCCATCCCAGGATCGCAAGCCGTGATCGGCGTGTGGACGACGCGGGTGCGTGATTTCAAGGCCTTCGTCGAGGCCTCGACTTACAGCGCCGAGGGCGGGATGCTTTCTCTCACTCGCGATGGTTGGCAGCCGGTTGGAGCATCGTGGTCGAAGCCGGGTTTCACCCAAGGACCCGAGCACCCGGTGGTGGGCGTGAGTGCCGACGATGCGAAGGCTTTCTGCCGTTGGCTCACGACGAAGGAGCAACATGAAGGGCTCATTGACGACAATCAGGCCTATCGCTTGCCGACCGATGAGGAATGGAGCCGCTCTGCAGCCACTACGACCTACCCGTGGGGAAACGCGTGGCCGCCGCGCAATGCCTCGGGCAATTTCGCCAGCGCCGAGACGACGCGGAATTTTCCGGCGCTGGAATTCATTCAGGACTACAGTGATGGCTTTCCGGGCACGGCGCCTGTGGGGAGTTTTAACGCAAATTCCTATGGAGTCTTCGACATGGGTGGCAACGTGCGCCAGTGGTGCGATACGCCTTTTCGGAAGGATCTGAATACGCCGGAGGTGCAGAAACGCAATCCATCGCTGGAGGGCGACAGCGACAAGCCTCAACTAGTTTTGCGCGGGTCATCGTGCTTCGATAGCGCCGCAGACTTACTGCGAGTCGACTGTCGCCACGGCGCGGTTTCATCGCTGCGCTCGGCCGAGACGGGCTTTCGCTGCGTGCTCGGGCCTATTGTGGCCGAACCGCCGCCGATGGTGGCGGCAAATGCCTCGATCTCTACGGACGGACCGTCGGCCGATGCTGCTTCAGCGAGCCAAACTGGCTCGGGAAGTTCCGGGAGCGCAAACCCGAATGAAGCTCCCGCAAATACCGGCATCACCGAGCCCGGAGCGCCGGCGAATGGCAGCGCCGCGCCGGGCGACCAGGCCTCGATCGCTCTCGATCCATTGCTCGTCGGCGGCTGGGTGGGGAAAGCTGCCGGAGGCAAGCCCCAAAAGCTCGAGGTCGGCCCCGACGGAAAGTATGTCTTTACCGGTGGTTTTACCGGGTCCGGCACGATTGTAGGCACGGGTGGATCGCTGACCCAGACGGCCACAGGTGCTTCGAGCAGCGTCGGTCTCACCTACAAGATTGACGGCAACACCCTCATCGTGACCCGTCCGGACGGGACGAGCACGGAATTCCATCACCAGGGAGTGACCACAGCCGCTCCCGCCGGAAGTTCTTCCTCGGGCTCGACTCACCATCGCAGCAGCCATTCCGGACGCGAAGAGCAGGGTCCGAGTTTTCTCGGAAAAGTGAAGCGCTTCTTCAAAGGCGAACTGTGAAGCAGGGCGCCTCCTTCGGAAGCAGGTCCGATCTCTCTACTGGGAGAGAAGATGAGCCTTCTCCTCCGCGGTCAGTTGCGTCGCTGAGTTGATCAAGGCGCGCGCCGTCAAGTTCTGATAGGAAACCTTCTCCAGGCTGTCCACGCGGTCCAGCGGATCTGAGATGGAAAGCGCCCAACTTACGGCTCCGTCCGGATCTTCATACCGCATCGAGCCGCTCACTGCCATGATCGCGCCGTCACGGCCCGGTCCGTGCGCCAGCGTATTGATCCATTGCGCTGTTTCCTGCGGATCGATGCCGAAACCGACCTCCGCCACCTTTGCCATGGCGACCGCCTGCCCTGGACCCGGCGGCAGCCCGGCAGCCCAGTCTCTGGCTCCGTCGAAGTCGATGGAGACGTATTGCTCGGCCAAGGCCGCCGCCGCGCGCCCCTGAACCTGCGGGGGAAGTTTCTCGAAAAGCAATTGAGCCAGAGGCAAATTCACCGGAGCCATTACCGCTACGACGGAGTCGAGCGCGGCATCGCGGCTTTCTCCGGCTGGCAGCGATTGCGCCCAAGCCGCCACCTGCCCGGCATCCTTGGTCAGCCATTTCTTTATGATCCCACCGAATGCATCTCCGCTCATCGAGCCGGCGGGTGGTGGCGCGCTTTGAAAGAGCCAATTCAGCGCGGCCCGAGGATCGGTAGCCGCCCACGACTGGCAGATCTGCATGGCCGCATTATCCCGGCCTGTGCCCGCCGGGATTTCTCCCAGCAATTGCGCGGCGGCTTGCGGATTCGCCTTGGCCGCGCCCTGCACCGCGGCCGCCAGGGCCGCGTCGCGTTGTTCTCCCGCCGGCAGCGCCCTGGCTTGGCTCAACGCCGCCGGGAGATCTTTCTCCGCCAACCCCGAGACGGCCGTCTTGATCACGTCCATTCGGATGGTTTTTTCGTCGGATTGTAATACCCAGGCTAGCGCCGCCGCCGGCTCGCGCTTCGCCCAGGCGCGGCAAATGTTGCCGATGACTTCGTTCCGAGCCGTCGCATGTTCGCTCACCCAGGCCAGGGCGGCCGGTGGATCATGGCGCGCCCAGATCTCGCCGACTGTATCACCCCCATAGGGCAAAGGCTGCCCGTGATCAAAAAGCTTTCGATCGCCTATCTTGCACTCGATCGCCGCCGTTGCCGCCGATGCGGGATCCGAATGCAGCCAGTTGACGATGAGTTGGCACTCGAGATTCTGTGCCGCCCCGTCGCTGCTCATGCTTCGCGCCATCGCCATCGCCGCCTTCGGATCGGTTTTTGCGACCATTGTCGCAATCATCGGGATCAGGCTGTCGCGGGTCGCTCCGGCTGGCTGCGCCTGCAACCATGCGCTGGCTCCGGCAAAGTTTTTCGATTCCCATTTCCCCATGAGCGCGCTGAGAAAGGACCGCTTCGCGTCGCCCTCCTTCCAGGTCCAGCCAAAGGCTCCGGCTTCTCGCGGATCGACTTCCGCCCAACGGTTGGCGAGAGCGCAAATCAGCTCGCGCGTATCGTAACTATTTTCTTTCCCGGCCTCCAGGGCTTGTCGCTCGATTTCCAAGGCCGCGGGAAGTTCCGCGACGGGAATTGCCCGAGCGAGTTCGCGAACTTTCCGCGTGCGCTCCGCCGTGGTCAGGTCCTTCAGCGCCCGCACAGCTGCCACAAAATCGGCGGCGTGGATCGTGAGTTTTGTGTCTTGGCCGGGCGCATCTGCCCCCGCCTGGGCGGATTTTTCCTCATCATCCTGGTCTTCGGCTGCCTTCTGACTTGGCGCCGTGGCCGCAGTGGTCGGAACTCCATCCGAATGGGCATCTCTTCCCCAGCTCCACCCAAGGAGAATCCCCAGAAGAGCCGCGAGCAGTAGCGGCGCTCCGCGCGCCATCGACCGGGAGAAAGCTCGGTCCGTCTTTGTGGAGGAAGGTTTCACGACAGGGGGGCTACCGCTTCAATAGGTGACTCTTCTGGGCGTCGCTGAGATCGGCCGATGCCGCGATCCAATTGCGGGCGGCATTCGCGTCTGATTGCAACCAACGATTGGTCACGCCTTCGATGGCGTCAAAGCGCGCCAGAGCATTGTCGATCGTCAGTGCGCAGCGCATGGCGTTCGCTGGATCCGTATTAGCCAGAGATGCGCTGTAGCCGTCCACGGCGCTATCTCGCCCCTGGCCGGACGGCAGTGTATTGATCCACTGGGCCACGGCAGCTGGATCCTTCTTGTACCATTCATCGGCGACATAGTTGAGCGCGTCGGCCTGGCTTTTGCCCGGTGGCAGGCTTTGCGCCCACTGGCGCGCCTGCTCCGCATCCTGCTTGTAGAAGGTCCTCATCAAATCTCTCGAAATATCGTCCTGGCGATCGGACGACAATTGCTGGAAAAACGCCTTCGCCTTGGCGGGGTCGGAGTCGGCGAGCCTGGTGGCCACAGCGCCCAGCGCAGCCTCTCGCTTTTCACCCGCCGGCAATGCCTGGGCCCAGGCAATCGCGTCGTTGGGAGATTGATTGAGCCAACCCCCGATGACGTTTTTGGCTTGCCAGGTGGTGATCGACCCATTCGTCGCGAGCCAATTCAGCGCCGCCTGTGGATCCGACTGGTTCATTGTCTGGCCGATCGCCGTCGCGGCGCGGATTCGCTCTGGCCCGGCGGGGAGCAACTGGAAGAGTTGCATCGCGCCATCCGCGTTTTTTGCCGCGATGGACTGTATTGCCTGGGCGATCGATCCGTCTCTCTCCTTCCCGTCAGGAATACCCGCGAGCGCCCCGAGCGCCGCCGACACGTCGGTGCTCGCCAGTTTCGCCAAGGCCTTTTCCAGAACTTGTTCCCGGGCAAAATCCACGCCGGGCGTCTGCGCCCAAGTGATCGCCGCCTTCGGATCGATATCCGCGAGCGAGAGGGCGAGGTCGCGGGTAAAGGTCTTTCGCGTGGCGCTATTGCTCACCTGGCTGGCCCAGGCCAGTCCGGCCTGGACATCGGTCTGCGCCCAGGTCTCCGCCACCTTCGCCAGAATCTCCGGCTGATCTTTGCCATGCACGTCCAGCGCCGCAGCGGCCGCCGCTCGCGGATCCTGCTTGGCCCATACGCCGAAGAGTTGTTTCTCTACATCTTTCTTTACCCATTCGGCCACATAGGCTTTCTGCTGTTTCCAGAAATCGAGCGCCTTCCGAGGATCGTTTTGACTCACTCTTCCCGCGACGTTCAAAATGAGAAAGGTAAGTTCGCCGTGGCCGGGCTGCGGAGCGACACGTTCGATCCAGGTCATCGCTTCTTGCGGTGCGGATTCGCCCCAGGCGCCTCCAATCCTCGCCAGAAAGTTTTGCTCCGCATGGTGCTCTGCGCCAAATTTCGCGCCGCCTTCCGGGTCGACTCGTCCCCACCGATCGCCCAGGGCCATCCAAAAAAGCATCGGCCCTTTTAAAGTCGCCGCCGCCAGATAGGCCTTGCCGAAATCCTCCGGCGCCAGGCGGTCCACGAGTTGCCCCAGCAGGATGTCCTGACCCACCCGATCGGTGAGATCCAGGGCCCAGCGCAATTCCTGCAGGAATTCCGGAGAATCCGGTGACAACTTTCCCAGGTCGGCTGATTCCGTTGGCTCGGTGTTTCGCTCCGTGATCTGCGTCGGCGGCATTGGCGCCGCCGCTGCCAGACGAGGGGTTGCCGATTGCGGTTTCGGCCTGGCCGGAGTCACATACGCCGCGCCCCATCCGATGGCCAATCCGCCTAGCAAAGCTCCAAACAACGGGACCAGGGGAAAATGCCGGCTCATCGGTGAGCATGCATAGCGATCATGCTGCGCTGCGTCAATGGTAGAGCGCGAGGCGCTGACGACTGTGGCTTCCGTGGATTTTCCTAGTCAACTAGGGAAGGGAAGACCCCGCGCGGCAACGGCCAGCCCTCCGACCTATGGCCCCTTCCCCCGCGCCTGCGCATAGTAAGTGCGCAGCGCATCCGCGACCGCATCCGCATACTCCCGATAAATGCTCTTGCGCGAAGCCCCGCCGATCTCCCGCTCGCCTTCGTAATCCCCCGCCTGTACCCGCTCCCAGATCGCCCGGCTATTCATCACATACGGCTCGATGAAAACCACCGGCGTCTCATACAACCGATTCGCCAAAAGATTGCGCGCCCACAGATAGGGATTGTCATCCACCTTCACCGCATTTGGCGTCGTATAGGTATACGGCGGCAGCCCGGTCGCCGCCGCCATGCTTTCCGCCGCCTGCCGGCACAGCGGCAATTCCTCGCGAAAGGTCCCGCCCAAGAGCTTGCGCAACATATCAAAGCGCACGTCGTCATTGCGCAATTCCGCCGCAGCATAACATCCATTCAGAATCACGTGCAGATGATTATTCGTCGTGAGCGTGGGCTTGAGCGGATCACCCCACGCCTCCGCATTGAAGTGCAGGCAGACCGTCACATCCGGCTGGATCTCCGCATTCACCACCTCCGCGCGATGCCGAATCTCGCTCGTGCGATAGAAAAGCAACTCACTCTCCGACTGCACCGTCTCCCCGCGTCCCGCCTCATTGGGGTCCTTGTAATTCTCCCGCGGCGCGGCAATCCCTTCGCGCTGCAATTCCGCCCGTGCCTCCTTGCGCAGGGAATCCGGTCGCTGCGGAGTCGTGGGACCCGCCGCCTTGCGCACCAGCGTGACCGTCGCGCCGAGCGCCTCCAGCTTCGGCTGGAGCAGGGTGGCGACCAGGAGCGTCATGTCGCCTTCCACCACCGGCACGCCTCCGCCGACCTTGACATACCGCTCCTCCATGCGCGCCCACGAGCCGCCGAGATGCCCCGGATCGATGGCGACCTTCACCCCGGCGAGCGGTTGCTCCGCAGATGCCGGCGGCATCGCTGAGGCCGGCCGCCAGAAGCGCGCCGGAGCCTTGGCCGTCGCCGAATCCTTGGCGAAATGCAGCGTCCAGGTTTCCTCTGGCGTGAGCCGGGTCTTGACGATCGCCACCTCGGGTTGCACGTCGATGAACGCCTTCGCCGCCTCCGCTGGCGCATAGATCCGCTCCAGCAAAGCCACGAATTCATCGTGCGTGATCGTCTCCTGGAAAGCGTCGAGCGCCGTCCAGTCGGGCGGGGGAGCCAGTGGGCTGAGTCTTTGAGCGGAAGCCGGCGCGCCGAGCAGAGCCAGCCCGCAGGCCAGCGCAAAAACGATCGTCTTGAACACGGCGCATACTCAACCCACCCCCGGCGCATTCGGCAATTCCTTAGTGCGTTCATCGGGCGCCCCTCGCGCCAAGCCCCGGGCAACATTATTCCCATGCTTCCTATTCCTCCCATCTCTGCGAGCTCCCCACGGGAAAACCAACCGCGCCCGGCTCACACTGCCGCTTTCTCATGACAACCATCGCAAAACCCGCCATTCTCCACCGGAAAATGATTCGAATTCTGTTTCTTGGCGATATTGTCGGTGAACCAGGGCGTCGCGCAGTCATCGATAGCCTGGCGTATTTCAAGCAGGAGCGGGGCGTGGATTTCATCATCGTAAACGGCGAAAACTCTGCGGACGGCCGCGGCATTACGCCGAAGATCAGCATCGACCTCCTGCGCGCCGGCGCGGCCGTCATTACCTCCGGCGACCACATCTGGGACCAGAAAGACATCGTCCCTTACATCGATACCGAGCCGCGGCTTCTCCGCCCCATGAACTACCCGGAGGGCGTGCGCGGCCACGGCTCCATCGTCCTCGACACCCCCAAGGGAAAAGTCGCCGTCGCCAACGTCCAGGGCCGCACCTTCATGCAGCCCAGCCTGGAAAACCCCTTCCTGGCCCTCGACAAGGAAATCGCCAAACTCCGTGAGGAAACTCCCGTCATTTTCGTCGACGCCCACGCCGAAACAACCAGCGAGAAAATCGCCATCGGCCGTTTCCTCGACGGCCGGGTCTCCGCCGTGGTCGGCACCCACACCCATACCCAGACGGCCGATGAACAGATCTTCCCCGGCGGCACCGCCTTCCTCTGCGACGCCGGCATGTGCGGCCCCGTCGAAAGCATCCTCGGCCGCGAAATGGATTCCATCATCCAGCGCTTCCTCACCAGCTGCCCCGTCCGCTACCCCGTGGCCAAAGGCCCGGTGAAAATGCACGGCGCCATCATCGACGTCGACGAAACCACCGGCAAAGCCCTGGCCATCGAACGCGTCGCCAAGCTCTATGAGCCGCCGGCCCCGCCCCCCGCGCCCACTCCCGCACCGTCCGCCGCCAAATAGCGCCCCCCCCAAGGATGGCGCCTGGACACTCCGCTGCCGCGCTTGGTGAGTGTGGAAAGAGCGCCCCGGGGAGGGGCGCCATCCTTGGCGCCCACCAGCGTGGCCTTCACGCTGCGCCCGAAGCTAAGCGAGACCTTGTCGCCCCACTGACCGACAGTTTTACCTTCAAAATTGGCCAAACCCCAGGCCCCCGTTCAAGCTGGGCGAGCAGCTGTAGCTGGCCTCTTTGAGGCCGGCGGGGCCGCGTAGCGATGCGGTGGGGAACAGTGCTCGGAACGCACGCAAATTGGCCCGCGCGGGGCTCTGAAAGGAGCACGGGCATTCCTGCCCGTTCGCGCTGCGAAGCAGCGCCGGCACGCCATTCTGGCGCGTAAGCGCGCTGAGGCGCGTTCCCTCGCCAAAGGCGAGCAACTGTAGCTGGCCTCTTTGAGGCCGCAGGGGCTGCAAAGCGGCAGGGTGAGGAACAGCGCTCGGACCTCACCCACATTGGCCAAACTCCGGTGCTCGCCTTCGGTGCGCATGCTCGCCAAAGGCGAGCGTGGCGAGGTTCAAAACCTCGCCTGCGCATCCAGCGGTATTCCCGTGTCCCAACGGGGCTCCGTCCCTCAGCCCAAGGTTGTCCGTGTTTTACACGGGCTACCTTGGGTAACCTGGCCAAAAAGCGATCTACCCCAACGGGGTTGCGACCCCGCGAAGCCAGGGTGGCAATCGTAGCATGCCTGAGAAAAACCCAGGTTTGCCAACGCCCGTCGCCTCAAAGAAGTAGGTTCAAAGAAATGGCGCACCCGGCTGGACTCGAACCAGCGACCGACGGTTTAGAAAACCGTTGCTCTATCCACTGAGCTACGGGTGCAAATTTGGCCAACCCGGCAAGACTGGAGCCTACTATGCGCACCTTTGCTTCGTCGGCAATCCGAAATGGAGGGACCATGGCTGCAGCCGCAGAATTTGCCAGAGCGCAACCGGTGGCATTTCCTGGGCGCGCGGACGTCTTCGTCCGCCCGGCGCGGAAGCGTCCGATTTGCGGCTCCCATTATTCCCCTTCTTCCTATTATTCCCATCCGTAGTTCACCCTCCAACGAGACCCCCGTTGGTTATAGCCGCCCCACACATCGAAAGCGTGCCGCGCCGAAAGCGCGCGCCGCCTACTGCGGCGTCAGCCGCAGATAATCGATCGAAAGCGCATATCCGTTGCTGCTCGCATTCTTGCCCGTAACCGTAAAGCGAAACAACTTATCGCTCGTGGTGCCGGGCGTCCATGTCCCCACCGTCACCTCGTTGTAGAGCCCGACGCTGTTCGTGCTGTACTCGTCAATCACCGCGCCGATATTCGTATAGTTGCTCTGATCCGCGCGCGACGCCGCAAGCTGAAACTTCCCGCGCCCGTTGTATTGCTTCATTCCCACAGCCACGGTGTAGGTCCCGGCGGCGATATTTGGAACCACGTACGTGACCTGATTTCCCACGGCAGTCGCGCGCAGAATATCGGAATTGCCCCGGCTGAAGCTCGGGTCGGCATACTGATCCACCTCATTCGAGGCCGCATTGATCGTCAGAGACTCTGCCTCGTAAATCGGACCGACCGAGCCCGAGTAAGTGAGCCGCACCACCTCATAGCTGCTCATCTGGACAGACGTGCTGGTGAAGGCCTTCACTCCGGTTTGCTGCCAGGCATTGCTCGCGTCGAAGAAGCCGTCGTTCGCGCCGGATACGCCGAGCGAACTCGGAAAGGTAAACTTCCCGCCCCCCGTGCTCATGAGTACGATTTCCGAACTGCTGTGTACGATCGCCACGCCTTGATCACTGGTCGCAGTCGGCGTGTACGCGATTTCGTCTACGCCGGTCTGCGTCGCCGTGGAATTCGCCGGGTAGTTATAGACGCACAGCGAGCGGCCATTTTTCTTCGTGGCGAGATCGACGACATCCTTGTTGAACATATGGTTCACGTTGGCCAGGCTGCCGACATAGCTCCCGTGAGCGACGAAGCTCGAGCCCTGCTTATCATAGAGCCCGTCATTGTCCGGACCGCAGAGATCGTAAACATTATATGCCACGTTCCCGGCCAGGGCGGCGAATACCAGATGATTCGAATTTGTGAAATTCCCGCCATTCTCGGAAATCGCGAGGAAATTCTTGCCGCCGGGAAATCCTCCCAACTTCACCCCCTCGGAGTCCGAAGTATAGGGGTCCGCGCCGAGAAAATCGATATTCGTGCCGCCATGGCTTCGCGCATTCTCGTTGTCCGAAAGAAAAGCTCTCGTGGGGCTATTGAAGTTGCAACGCGTCCACACGGAATAGTCAGACGTCTTGACCGCGCTGCCGACGCCATTCAGATATTTCTGCATGGTCGACAGCGAGAATCCTTCGGGTTCATTGTTGAGCTGCACGCCCACGACCGTATGAGGCGAACCATGGCTCGCGTCCCACGCGGCAATGTGGGCCATGACCTGTCCCAATACATAGGTCTCGCGCGCCTGGAGATTCGCATCCGCCATATCCAGGACATAGTTTCCCACGCTGCGGGCGATGGTGTAATCGCTGGTCGTCTTGGTCGAGGCGAGCGCCGGAGAATACAGAACGTAGTCCGGCGTGCGCAGATGAATGGGATTGCCATTGGCTCCGAGCCACTCGACATGCGAATCCGAGTTTGCTCCAAACCACAGGATTTCCAGCTTGAGATGATTGGTCTGCGCCAGCCCGAGATATTCATCCAGGATCGACCAGGAGAAAACATCCTTGCTCGTTTCCACTTCGTACCACTGGATGGGGATATTGATGAGGCTGAATCCATCCGCCGCCGCCTGCGCCACCAGCGCCGCGCGCTGCGAGGCGTTCCAGCTCCACCAGTATCTCACCTTATCGAGTCTCACCTGGACGCCGTGGTAAAAGAAAGGATTGCCGTCCACCCGGAGCACATACTTTTCCGAATTGGTGAGCGACGTATCGACACTGGAAATCACTGCCGCCCGGGCAGCCGCCCCGAGGAGCAGAGTCGTGGCGAATGTCCGCAGGACACTTTTCCGAAGTCCGTACGGGCGGTTGCTAATTTTAAGGAGCCTCGTATTTGCAATGGTTTCCGGTTGGAAATTGCGCGCAACGGTGGCGCTCCTGGTGACTGGAGAGTTCATTTTTGGGGAGATTTGTGCGTGGGTTTCGAAGGAGAAAGAGAGCCGCAGCCGCGACCGTAGAATTTGCAAGGACCCAACCGGTGGCATTTCCTGGCAGCGCGGACGTTCCGTCC